>Ga0209963_1000158_pt1 | contig 226143 bp, 229 predicted proteins | sample ThiBio_1000_biof_2_FD_183957 | JGI IMG/M metagenome (GOLD analysis project Ga0209963, IMG submission 183957) | Wastewater bioreactor microbial communities from Cape Town, South Africa - Thiocy_cont_1000_biof (SPAdes) | ecosystem: Engineered > Bioreactor > Thiocyanate-remediating >... | reverse complement strand
ATCGACAGCGCCCGGACGAACACGCTCGGTCGACGCCCCATACCCACCTCCCGCACTTGACGTGCGGGCAGCCTGGCCGGGTCAAGGACCGAGATCAATTACCCGGCCAACGTTGCGTGTCGAGCCACTAGCTACACGGGTTCGATTCCCGTCGCCCGCTCAATGTTCTCGGTATCGCTGCCCACCAAATCGGATCATCGAAGTGTCGGCGATCAACTCGAGCCAGAGATCCGCGGTTGACGCGATGGCGGAGGCCGCTGACGTCACCGCCGAGTGTTGCGCGAACCGCGCCGGGCCGGAGGGCGCCGTGCACCGTTCTTCTTCGGGGGGGCGGGTTTGTCCGGTGCCGGGATCTCGTCCCGCCGGGGCGTGCGTGAGCTGTTGACCGTGCGCCCCCGCACGATCCCGATGAACTCCTCCATCAGCTCCGTGTTCTCGGCATCCGGCCAGGCGAGCGCGACGCCCGACCCCGGCGCGTCGGCCAGCGGTCGGTAGGTGAGGTCGCGGCGGTGGTGGAGGCGGGCCAGGGACTGGGGGACGACCAGGACGCCGACGCCCGCGGCGACGAGCTTGATCGCCTCGGCCGTCGTCGCGGGGGCGGCCGCAGCCGGCCGCCCCGGCCGGTCACCGGGCCAGACGAGCGTGTCGTCCTCCGGGCGGAGGACGATCTCGTCGGCCAGGTCCGCGACCGTGGCCTCCTCGGCCGCGGTGACGACGTGCCCCGTGGGGACGACGGCCACGGTGGTCTCGGTGTAGAGCGGGATCGCGTGCAGCCCGGTCCGGTCGATGGGCAGCCGGACCACCGCGGCGTCCAGTGCGCCGGTCCGGATCAGCTCCACCGCCTCGTCCGTGGTGACCGTGACCAGCTCCAGCGGGACGTGGGGACGGCGCTCGGCCCAGATCCGTGCCCATTTGCCCGGCGTGACGCCCGGGACGTAGCCGAGCCGGAAGACGGGGGCGTCGCTCGGCTCGGTCACCGGCCCAGGCTATCGGCAGGTCCCGCCCCGATATCCTGGGTACATGACGCGGCAGAGGTCGACCCAGACGATGAAGCCCGCGACGGCGGCGAAGAAGCTCGGCGTGCACCCCGACGCCACACCCGAGGAGTTCCGGGCCGGGCCGGTCTCGCGCGAGGAGCTCGACGCCCTGCAGGCCGATCCGCCCGAGTGGTTGCGCGAGCTGCGACGCAACGGGCCGCATCCCCGCCAGGTCGTCGCGGACCGCCTCGGGGTGTCGATCTCCGGGCTGGCCCGTGCCGAGATCACGGAGCCGCTGACCACCGCCCAGATCGCGGCGTTGAAGGAGGAGCAGCCGGAGTGGCTGCGCCGCGAGCGCAGCACCCGGGCCGAGGCCCAGCGCGAGGAGGCCCGGCTGCGGGCCGAGCGGTCCGGGAAACGGCGCGCCGATCCGGTCGGAGGATGAGCACCCCGCTCAGGCGCTGCGGTGGTAGTGGAGGTGCGGGCAGCCATCGGAGCGGCCCGAGCTGAGGAGCTCGAAGCGCTGGAGGTCGCCGCCGTCGAACAGCCGCTTGCCGGCCCCGGCGAGGCTCGGGGTCACCACGAGGCGTAGTTCGTCCACGAGGTGGGCGGCGAGCGCCGAACACCACCGCACCCGGCGACCACGAGCAGCCGCGTCTGGCCGCGGCGGTCGTCGAGCCGGCCGGGGAACCAGCGTCCCGCGGTCGAGGAGGCCGGCTGCAGGAGCAGGGCGACCCAGGCGGTCTGCGTGGCGACCGCGAGCGGCAGGTAGGTGACGGCGACGCCGGCCGCGGAGGCGGCTCCCGCGACGATGACCGCCGGACGCACCAGCGCGGGGTTGCGCAGCCGGCCTGCGAACCGCGGGTGACGTCACGGGCGGGTAGTCCCGGCACGGTCGCGATCGCCACACGCTCCACCAGCGGCTCACGACTGCTCGGGCACGGCCGGCGGAAGCGGGCGCTCGACCTGCAGGTGCTGCTGGTCCTGCACGAGGCGCCGGGCCGGCTCGATGACCGGGGGCCGCGGCGGGCCCCGGTCAGGCGTGCTTGCGGAGGAACTCCGTCAGCGGGCCGGTGACGGACGCCGCATCGGTGAGGCTCAGGAAGTGTGCGCCACCCTCCACGACGACGAGCGGCTCCGCCGCCGGCAGGCCGTCGGCGATCTGGCGGGCCTTCTCCACCGGGTAGGCGGCGTCGGCGGAGCCGTGCAGGACGAGAGCGGGGGCCGTGATCTCCGGCAGCCGTTCGAGCAGGCCGTCCCGCTCGACGAGGACTCCGAGGATCCGGTCGAAGTGCTCACCGGAGACCGTGCGCCAGCGGGCTTTCCAGTACTCCGCGGGCAGGGTGCCGAGACAGATCGCCGCGACCGTGTCGATCAGCTGGTCGGCGGGGCCGTGGGCGACCCAACCCGCAGCCAGCTCGCGGTACTGCGCGGCCACCTCGGGGTCCTCGGGGGCGGCCGAGGTGCCGAGGAGGCCCAACGCCGAGATCCGGTCGGGCGCGAGGAGCGCCGTGCGCAACGCGATGAAGCCGCCCTGGCTCGTCCCGACCACCGCGGCCCGCTCGATGCCGAGCTCGTCCAGCAGCTCCAGCACGTCACGAGCGACGTCCCAGTAGTCGAACGGGCCGTCGGCCGGGGTGTCGCCGTGACCGCGTTCGTCCACCGTGATGACGCGGAGGCCTCCCCGCCAGGCCTCGACCTGCGGGGCGAACATCGTGCCGTCCATCAGGAAGCTGTGCAGCGCCACCACGACGGGGCCGTCACCTCCGTGGTCGGTGTAGGCGATGCGCTGGCCGTCGCGGACGATCGTCTCGGGCACGGGGAACCTCCGGTGTTCGACGGTGAACAGGCGAGCGGTCAGGCGACGCGACCCTGCAGGTCGTGCTTGGCAGTCTCCAGGTCGGCGCCGGAGAGGGCCAGTCCGCGGCAGACCACCCCGCTGACCGCGTGCAGGTTGGCCACGGAGGCGGTGGGATCGGCGTCGAGCAGCACCAGGTCGGCGTTCCTCCCTGCGGCCACCGTCCCGGCGGTGTCCTCCGCGCCCAGGAAGCGGGTCGCGTCCGACGTCGCGGTCGGCAGGATCCGCAACGGGCTCAGGCCGGCCTCGGCCAGCAGGTCGAACCCGTCGTGCAGCGACGCGCCCGGCACCACCCACGCCGCCCCCACCGCGTCGGTGCCCGCGAGCAGGCCGACCCCTCCTCGTCCTCGTCAGGCAGGTGTCGAGGGCGTGCCGGGTGGCGGTCAGCGACGCCGCTGACGTGCGCAGGGACGGGTTGACGACCGCCTTCGCCACGATCCGGCCGACGACGCGGTCCAGGAACGGCAGCCTGACCGGGGGGAGGGGATCCGCGGTCCGGTCGGCTGCTCGGCGAGGACCTGCGCCTCGGCACACGAGCAGCCCGCGATCACCCCGAGCCCCGGACCGACGTGCTCGATCGACCGGAAGCCCGCCCGCGAGGCGGCCTGCACGTCCACTCCCGCCGGCAGGTGGCCGAGCACCGCGATGCCGTGCCGGGCGGCCTCGGCCTGGGCGGCGGGCAGGAGGTCGGCGGTGATGAGGGCGGCCTTGACCAAGTCGGCTCCCGCCGCCGCCTGCCGGGCCACCTCCGCGGCCGCCGCCTCCGGCGTGCCGGCGTTCATCGGGGTGAGCAGGTCTCCGCACAGTGCGACCAGCCGCGGGGTGCGGGGACCGAAGTCGAGCGTGCCGGCGCGGCGCCGGGCCAGGAGGTCCGGGCTGCCCGCCATCTACCGGTTAGCCGGTGATCCCGAACGCGGTCATCAGCCACAGCGCGTCGGTCGGGTCCTTGCGGCCCAACGGGTGGGCGTGCATGTCGACGTAGCCGGGCACCGCGAAGCGCCCCGTGCCGTCGACGTCGTCCCCGACCGCCGGACCCGTCGACGCGCCGACCCCGACGATCCGGTCGGCCGCCACGGTGACGTCCTGGTGCGGGGTCAGCGTGCCGTCGCGGGGATCGACCACCACGCCGTCGGCGATGCGGACACCGGTGCCCATGAGAAGTCCTCGCCCACCCGCCTCGCGCGCGCGCCGACGTCCACGACCGAAGCGCGCCCACGCACGTCCGCTCTCAGGCTCCCGGGTCCTTCACGAGCAGGGCACGTCGGGAACCAGGCGCAGACGGGGGACCGGCTCGGCGGCCGCCGTGGCGTCCCGGCCGTGCAGGAGCACGCCGAGTACGCCGAACATCGCCCAGCAGAGGTCCTGCGGGGGACTGTCGGAATCGAGGTAGAGCACCCAGCGACGGGACGAGGTGTCGAGTCGCGCGACGGTGTCGGGCATCGGTGTGTGGACGACGTGCACCATGTGGCTGAGTTCCTCGGCGAGTACGTCGGCGGCAGCCGGACAGCTGATGACCATGAGGCTTGCGCGGTGGGGAGCACACCATGCAGCTCCCTTCGGTGCGGCGGGGCGCTGGCCGTCGCGAGGTCTGGACGCCTCGTCAGCACTCTGCGAATGGGCCACGACGGAGATGTGTCGCGGTGAAAGTGGTACTCCCCTACATCGCCTGCGCCCCACCGACGTTTCGGTTACCGGACTTCACTAACCGAGAAGCGCAGCCGCCCCGCTGAAGACGAGAAATTCTCACTTACCGTGATCGTCAGAGGCCGGCGCTGGGCCGTTCCGGTGACGGCGGGACGGCGCCGCGGACTTCGGCCACTCGAGGGACTGCTGGTCGCCGCGCTCGCCGTGGCGGTCGGGCAGATCGGCCACGCCGGCGCGGATCACCATCAGGATCGCGTCGCGCATTCTTTCGGACAGGCGGTCGGTGCCCGGCGGGAGCAGGTGGGCGAGGTCGCCGCCCACGGGCGTGACGGACAGACCTACGGCCTGGGCGGCCGCGAGAACGACAGTGGTGATGTCGACGTCCAGTACCCGCGCGATCACAAGGAGCGACGCCGGGTCGGGGAAGCGCTTCTGCTCCACGCCGGAGCCCAGCTGCTGCCACCGGCCGCGGCTCAGGGCGCCGTCGGACTGCCGCTCGAGGTCCGAGTAGGACCAGCCGCGCGCGTCCATGTGTGACCGTATGAGCTGGTGGAGGGTCAGCGACGGCCCGTCCGCGTCGGGTGGGTCGATCAACACTCCGCCTCGCCAATCTTCGAACTCTGTGCGCTCGCGACGGGACGGCCCGGTCCGGATCGGGGCCGATGCCGTGCCGCGTCGCGCTGGAACGTCACTGCCGCTTGCCACTCTGCGTAGCGCCGCTTGACACCTTCCCCTACAAAGGTGATTCTGTGACTTGTCAAGGTGCAAGCAGCGCTGGCGAACATGAAGCAAGTAGGGCCGGATCCTACCGGTAGCGGTGCGCGACTGGATGCGACCGCAATTCCCGACCTCACACATTTCCGCATGACTGTTCCGTGACGGCTCCGACGATGCAGTTCGCCTTCCGGAGCCGCGCCGGGACGCGGACCCGCTCCCCGGTGCCGCACGCACGCACCCTCACCGTTTCCGGCACGTCAACGACTCGAAGCCCGCTGGGGGATCACACGTCATGAAGCACTCCACACAGACCAGGCGCGGCCGCGTCGGCGCCGCGCTCGGCGGAGCGATCGCGCTGTTGACGTCGGTGCTGATGGTGGTGTTCAGCGGGTCCGCCAGCGCGGCGACGGCCGTACCACTGGGGACCGCGGCCAGCTTCGCGGTGCTGGCGGGCCAGCAGGTGACCAACACCGGGCCGTCGGCGATCTCCGGCGATCTCGGGGTCAGCCCGGGCACCGCGGTGACCGGGTTCCCGCCGGGTCTGGTGAACGGGTCGCAGCACTCCGCCGATGCCGTTGCGGCACAGGCGCAGTCCGACCTGACCGTCGCGTACAACAACGCCGCGGGACAGACCCCGACGACCAGCGTGGCCACCGAGCTGGGCGGGCGGACCCTGACCGCCGGCACCTACGGCAACGTGACCCTCGGGCTCACGGGGACCCTGACCCTGGACGGGCAGGGCCAGTCGGACTCCGTGTTCCTGTTCCAGGCCGGATCGACGCTGATCACCGCCTCGAACAGCAGCGTCGTGCTGATCAACGGGGCCAACGCGTGCAACGTGTTCTGGCAGGTGGGCAGCTCGGCGACGCTGGGCACGGGCACCGCGTTCATCGGCACGATCCTGGCCCTGACGTCGATCTCCGTACAGACCGGTGCGACGGTCCAGGGGCGGGCGCTCGCCCGCAACGGGAGCGTGACGCTGGACGACAACGTCATCACCAGCACCGGTTGCGCTCCGGCGACGCCGCCGACCACGACGACGACCACGGCGCCGCCGACGACGACCACGACGGCGCCGCCGACGACGACCACGACGGCACCGCCGACGACGACCACGACGGCACCGCCGACCACGACCACGACGGCACCGCCGACCACGACCACGACGGCACCGCCGACCACGACCACGACGGCACCGCCGACCACGACCACGACGGCACCGCCGACCACGACCACGACAGCGCCCCCGACCACGACCACGACGGCACCGCCGACGACCACGACATCAGCGCCCGGCGGTAACGGCGGCGGTGGCGGGAACAACGGCGGTGGCGGTAACGGCGGCGGTGGCGGGAACAACGGCGGTGGCGGTAACGGCGGCGGTGGCGGGAACAACGGCGGTGGCGGTAACGGCGGCGGTGGCGGGAACAACGGCGGTGGCGGTAACGGCGGCGGCGGGAACAACGGTGGCGGCAACGGCGGCGGCAACAACGGCGGTGGCGGCGGCAACGGTGGGGGCGGCGGCAACGGTGGCGGCGGCAACGCAGGTGGCGGCGGTGGGTACACCGGCGGGGGCACGTCCACGAGCAGCGGTTCGGCCACGACGACCACCGAGGAGCAGGCGGCCACGGGTGGCTCGGGTGGCTCGGGTGGCACCGGCGGAACGGGTGGCGCGGGCAGCTCCGGCGGCTCCGGCGGCTACAGCGGCGTGACGGTCATCCCGCTCGGTCACCCCGAGACCGGTGCGGGCGGCGCGTCGCACGCGGTCGACGAGGGAGCGCTCGGGCTCGGTGTCCTCGCGCTCGCCGCCGCCGCCACGACCGCGGGAGTCGGGTTCCGGCGACGCCGCTCGGCCACCGGCGTCACGCCGACCAGCGAGGACACGGCCGCGTGACGTGGACGGCGCCCGTCCGACGACCCACGTCGGGCCCGCGACGGTGGTGGATCGCCACCGCGGTGCTCCTGCTGGTCGCGGCCGGCCTGGTGGTGATCGGGGTGCGCGGCAACGACAACGCGCTGGTCGACGCGCCGGCGGCCCCGGCCGTGCCGTCGACCGGCGTCGCGAACCCCGGGGCCGCGCCGGTGGCCCCGGTCGCGGTGCGGTCGGCGCCGGTGGAGCTCCGCATCCCGGCGATCGGGCTGACGGTGCCGCTCTCCACCCTGGGTCTCAACGCCGACCGGACGGTGGAGGTCCCCACGGACTTCCAGCGCCCGGGCTGGTTCCGCCTCGGGCCGGCCCCCGGCCAGACAGGATCCGCGGTGATCCTCGGGCACGTCGACAGCTACCAGGGACCGGCGGTGTTCTTCCGCCTGCGCGCCCTGAAGAACGGCGACGCCATCGAGGTGGCGCTGGCCGACGGCGTGGTCACGCACTTCCAGGTCACCGAGGTCGCGACCTACCCCAAGACGGCGTTCCCGGCCCAGCGGGTCTACGGCTCGCACGGCTCCAGCGCCCTGCAGCTGGTCACCTGCGGCGGGGAGTTCGACCGGGTGGCCCGCAGCTACCGCTCCAACGTGGTCGTCTACACCTCCCTCGTCTCCACCACGCCCGCACCCGCCGGCGCGGGGTGACGGCCCCGGTGAACGGCTGGAGAGGCGCACCGAACGTGCGCACCATCGTGCCCCTGCAACGAGACGGGTCGACCCCCATGACCGCATCGCCGATCGCCCGCCCCCTCGCCGCCGCCGGTACCCGGCCGGTGACACCGGACGGCCCGACCACGGAGCTGCGACGGCTGCTCCTGGCGCACCTCGCGCTCGACGTCCGCCCGAGCCAGCTGGCCACCGTCGTCGTCACGCTGTGCGCGGCGATCGGGCCGATGCTCTCCCGGTCGGCCGTGTCGGTCGGGACCCGGGAGCCGCTCTCGGACCGCGAGGTGCAGGTTCTCGTGGGCATGGCCGGCGGGTCGAGCAACGCGCAGATCGGCCGGGCCCTGCACATCAGCGAGGACACGGTCAAGACCTACGCCCGCCGCCTCTACACCAACCTCGGTGTGCGGGACCGCGCCCACGCCGTCTCCCGGGGCTACCAGTGCGGGATCCTCGTCGTCGGCGACACCGGGGTGCACGGCGACGGGCCGCGGCCGCTCCACGACGTGCACGACGGGCTGACCCCGTCGTGATCGCGGTGTGGATCGGCGCGGGACTCGTCGCCTGGGTGGTGCTGGCCGTTCCCGTCGGCGCGCTGGTCGGCGCCTCGATCCGGGTCGCCGACTCCGACCGGGAGCACCGGACGGCGTCGCTCGACCCGGGTCCCGTGGAGCCCGGCCGGGTCAGCGCCCGATCGTCCGCCGCACCGACACCGCCGCCAGCTTGTCGGGATTGCGCATGGCGTAGAAGTTGGTGATCCGGCCGTCGTTGATCTCGACGGTGATGACGCCCTCCAGGTGGTCGTCGTCGTACAGCACCAGGGCCGGGGCGCTGTTGTAGACGGCCGGCTCGAAACGGCCGCGCGTGCCGGCGCCCCGCATCATCCCCGCGATCAGCCGGGCGACCTTCTCCGCACCCAGCACCGGGCGGCGGGCGGCGCTGGCCTTGCCGTTGCTGTCGGCGGTCCACGCCACGTCCGGGGCGAGGGTCGCCATCAGCTTCTCGACGTCGCCGGTGGCCGCGGCGGCGAGGAACTCGCCGGTGATCTGCGCCGACAGCACCTCGTCGACCGGTTCGAAGCGCCGGCGCCGGGCGCGGACGTGTTCGCGGGCCCGGTGGGCGATCTGGCGCACCGTCGGTGCGGGCCGGCCGACGGCGGAGGCGATGTCGTCGTAGTCGAACCCGAACACCTCGCGCAGGACGAACACCGCCCGCTCGTCGGGGCTCAACGTCTCCAGCACCACCAGCATCGCGGTGGACACCGACTCGGCGAGCACGACGTCCGACACCGGGTCGTGCTCGTCGAGCAGCAGGGGCTCGGGCAGCCACGGTCCGATGTAGTCCTCGCGCCGCCGGGCGTTGGCGCGCAGCACGTTCAGCGCCTGCCGGGTGACGACCTTGGCGAGGTAGGACTTCGGCTCGCGCACGGTCTCGAGGTCGACGTCGGCCCAGCGCAGGTAGCTGTCCTGCAGCACGTCGTCGGCCTCGGTCGCCGAGCCGAGGATCTCGTAGGCGATCGTGAACAGCAGCGGCCGCAGCGGCGTGAAGCGTTCGGCGTGGCCGGTCATGGGACCGGAACCGTAGCCGCCGAGAGCCGCTGCTGTCGCCCGCCGCCCTTGAGCCAGAAGTAGGAGCCGGGCTTGCGGGCCTCCTGCGCGAGCTGCCAGACGGTGCCCCGGCAGACGCCCTCCTTGATCGCGGCGGCCGCCCGGCCGCCGACGTAGAGCGGGAGCGCGGTGTCGTCGGTGCGGGCCAGCTGGATGGTGCCCCCGTGACGACCCAGGCTGACGCACTGCCCGACGAACGCCTGGCGGAGCGCCGCGGGCTCGGTGCCCGCGATACGGCTCAGCACCGTGTTGGCGGCCTGGGCACCCAGCGGGATCGCGGCCTGGCAGCTCATCCGGAGCGGCCGGCCCGAGGGCGCCGCGGCATCCCCGGCCGCGACGATGCGCGGGTCGTCGACGCTGGTCAGCGTCTCGTCGGTGAGCAGCCGGCCCATCGCGTCGGTGCGCAGGCCGCTGCGGGTGGCCAGGTCCGGCGTGGCGAAGCCCGCGGTCCAGACGGTGACGGCGCTGGGCAGCTCGCGTCCGTCGGCGAGCACGACCGCGTCCTCCCGGACGGCCGCGACGGCGGTGTGGAGCACGGTGACGCCCAGCGCGGCGAGCCGGCGGGCGACCGAACGGCGGCCCGGCGCGCTGAGGTAGGGCCCGAGGCCGCCGCCGCACACCAGGGTGACCGCGCGGCCCTGCTCGGCGAGCTCGGCGGCCGTCTCGATGCCGGTGGGGCCGCCGCCGACCACCGTCAGCGGCGCGCCGCGGCCCAGCTCACCCACGGCCACGCGCAGGCGCTCGGCGTGCTCGATCTCGCCGACGGTGTGGACGAACTCGGCCGCCCCCGGCACCGTCGGTGCGGCGGTGCGGCTGCCCACCGCGTAGACGAGGTAGTCGTAACCGAGCGCGTCGCCCGAGGCCAGCGCCACCGTGCGGTGCGCCGTGTCGATGGCCGTCACCTCGTCGACGACGAGCCGGACGCCCGCCCCCAGCACCGTCGCGTAGCCGACCACCGCGTCGTCGGATCCGGTGACGAGCTGGTGCAGCCGGATCCGCTCGACGAACGACGGTCGGGGGTTGATCAGCGTGATGTCCACGTCGTCGCGGGTCCGCAGGTGGTTCGCGGCGATCACGCCGGCGTATCCGCCGCCGACGACGACAACCTGGGTGTTCGCGGTCATGTCCGCTCCTCTGCTCGGTCGGTGTCCGGCCTCGGGACACCGACCGGCCCCCGGGGCGTGACAGCGCGACGGCGGGTGTGCGCCACGTCACGTCCTCGGCGGGCCCCCCGCACGGGCAGGATCGCGGCGGCCCCGGTGCCGGCGCGGACCCGGCGACCGCGTACAGCACCGGCCACGGGTCTCCTCCTCCGGCCCGTCGTCGAGGCGCACCCTCCGCGGGCCGGGAGCGGGGGCGGACACGAGCGTCGGCGCGGACTCCGTCCCGGGGTCCAGGGCCGCGCACGGTGGCCTCGGAGGGTTGGCGACCACCCGTGTCACAGGTCGACGGCGTCCACGGAGATCAGGGTGAGGCCCATGTCGCGGACCTTCGCGAGCAGCCCGTGCAGCGCCGCCTGGTCCTGGACGGCGCCGCTGAGGCTCGTGGTGCCGTCGAGGTCCCGGGTCAGGGCGAGGTCGCCGAACCACGCCGACCAGTGGTCGTCGAGGTGCCCGTCGACCCGGAGCCGGTAGGCGCGGGTCACCGGACCCGGACCCGTCGGATCACGTACTCGGCGGCCGCGAGGTTGACGACCCAACCCGCGCCCAGCATGAGGTCGATGCCGAACGCCGCGGTCCCGAGAGCCAGCGTGAACACCTGGGTGCCGGCACCCAGCGCCAGGGCGTAGGCGCGGACCATCCAGGCCCGGTGCCGGGTGACGTCACCGCGGCGGATCGCGCTCACGCCCAGGACGAGGCAGGCCGCCATGCCCGAGCCGAACCCGAGCCGCAGCAGGTACGCGAGCTCGCCGGTGCCGGGCTGGCGCGTGTAGAACAGCGTCATCCACAGCCCCGAGAACGCCACGGCCAGGCCCAGCACCACCACGACGCGCCCGGCCGACCGGTGCCAGGCCGGCCGGCGGCGGCGCAGCGCCGACGAGAACTGGAACGCGCCGAGCACCGCGTAGCCGACCGCGCCGACGATGTGCACCACCACCGGCAGCGGCGACGCGCTGATCCGGGCGTTCGCGGGCATGAGGTGCGGTCCGCCGAACACCTCGACCAGCCGCAGGGACCCGCTGACGGCCGGGACGAGGACGAGGGCGATCAGCGCGAACGGCACCCACCGGCCCGCGCGCGCCCGGACCTGGCTCGTCACGCGACGACGGTCGCGTCGAGCCGCGGGGCGGCCGGGGTGCGCTGCAGGCGCCACAGCGAGTACCCGAGGCCGATGAGGGCGACGCCCGTCGGGACGGCGAACAACCGGAAGTTCAGCTGCGGCAGCAGCGGGATCGCGAGGGAGGCGACGGTGCCGGCGGCGAGCACCACGCAGGCCCACCGGGCCAGGACACGGGCGCGGAACAGGGCGATGCCGAACAGGAGCCCGCCGCCGATGTAGCTGACGCCGGCGACCATGTTGACGGTCTGCAGCAGGCCGATGTCGCCGGTCGCGTGGCCACCGGTGGCCACGGCGAGGACGTCGGCGACGTAGCCGGGCTCGCTGCGGGCGAGCACCGGGAGGACGCCCAGCCCGACGATCTGGATGCTCAGGACGATGAGGAAGTTGACGCCGAACAGGAGGTAGCCCAGCAGGCCGAGGACGCCGGTCTGCTTCACCTGGCTCAGGTACATGCCGGTGGTCCCGGCGAGAGCGAGGGCCGCGAACACCAGCTTCATCGTCTCGCGGACCGCGTACCCGGTGGTGGTGACGAAGGTGGGATCGAGATGGGGGTGGTTGATCTGGACGGCGACGAACAGCAGGCCCGCCACGACCGCGGCCAGGCCGGCCGCGCGGGTGAGGGTGGTGGTCGAGACGGTCATGTCCGGCTCCCGGCGTCGGGGTGTCCGCCGCGGTCGCAGCGGGACGACCCGACGCTAGGGAGCAGAGGAGCGACCGGGCGTCACCACATGATGTGAGGGATCGGGGTAGAGCAGGCCGAGCTCGTGGGCGCGGCGCACCGCCGCCCGGCGGTCGGTGACGGCGAGCTTGGTGAAGATGTGCTTGGTGTGGGTGCGCAGCGTGTTCTGCGTGACGTAGAGCTCGCGCGCGATCTGCGGGCCGCTCCCTTCGCCGGCGAGCAGCCGCAGCACCTGCTGCTCCCGGTCGGTCAGGTCCGGAACCGGCGTCGGTGACCGCCCTTCCCGCGCGAGGGCGAGCAACCTCCGGATCTCGACGGCGCTCCCGGCGCGTCCGGAGCTCTCGGCGGCGTCGAGCAGCCGCTCCAGCAGCGGGACGGCCTGCGCGGCCCGGCGTTGCGCGAGGAGCAGCCGCACCAGGGTGAGATGGTCGTACTCGCGGAGGTGGCGGGCCTCGTCGGCGACGGTCACGCCGCGTTCGCGGGCCCAGTCCGCGGCGTCGGCCAGCCGGCCCTGCGTGATCCGGACCCGCGCCCGCATCGCCGGGACGGGACGCACCTCGGGGAGGTGACCCGGCAGGTGGTGCGCCTCGGCCTCGTCCAGGAGCCGGACGGCCTCGTCGGCCTCGGCGAGCAGGCTGGCGGCCACGAACCACCGGGACCGGCCCGCCGCGGTCCGCACCCGCTCGTCGAGCACCACGGCGGTGTCGAGGTGGCGCCGGGCGCTGTCGTGATCACCGGTCGCGTGGTCGAGCTCGCTCAGGGCGACGTGCAGGTCGGCGGCATCGGACGGCGCCCCGGCCACCGCCCGTTCGAGGAGCCCACGGGCTGTGTCGGGCCGTCCCGCCGCGCGCCACATGTCGGCGAGCAGGACCGTGCCGCTGAGCGCGTCGACCAGGTTGCCGCCCGTGTACAGGCTGGTCACCGACCTCCCGAACGTCTCCAGTGCCGTGGTCACGTCGCCCTCGGCCCACGCGGCGAGGCCGAGGAAGCCGTACCCACCGCCCCGGGCGAGGTGGTCGTCCGGCCCGGCCAGGGCGAGTGCGCGCCGGGCGTGCTCCGCCGTGCCGGCCAGGTCGCCCCGGGCCTGCGCGATCGATGCCCGGTAGACCGCGATCGTCGCCGGCAACCGGCGGAGCTCCGCGGAGTCCGCCGCCGGGGGAGCGGCCCGTTCCGCGTCGTCGAGCCGGCGCTCGAACGCGTCCAGGTCGCCGGTCAGCATGAACATCCACCCGCGGAAGACGCTCAGCACCGGGCTGCGGCGCACGACGTCGTCGGGCAGCGCACCGAGCCAGCCCAGGAACAGCGTGTCCTGCCGGGTGCGCCGGATCTCCGGCACGGCCAGCTCCATCAGCCGGGCGGCGCGGTCGACGTCGCCGGCGGCCAGGGCATGGCGGACGGCGTCCTCGGGCTGGTCGTGCCGCTCGTGCCACACGCTCGCGCGCCCGTGCAGCAACGGGGCCTGCCCGCCGGGCAACCGGGCGCGCAGGACGTCGGCGAAGAGGTGGTGGTAGCGGTACCACTCGCGGTGGTCGTCCAGCGGGACGAGGAACAGGTTGGCGCGCTCCAGCTCCACGAGCATCCGGGTGCCGTCGTCGCGGCCGGTGACGGCGTCGCACAGCGGGCCCGTGAGCCGGTCGAGCACCGCGGTCCGCAGCAGGAAGTCCCGCACCGCGTCGGGCTGGTGGGCCAGCACCTCCTCCACCAGGTAGTCGACGACGTAGCGGTCGGTTCCGGCGAACCGGGCGACGACGCCGCTGATGTCGGATCGGCCCCGCAGCGACAGCGCGGCGAGCTGGAGCGCGGCGATCCAGCCCTCCGTCCGTTCCTCCAGCGCCGCGACGTCGGCCGGGGCGAGGTCCGGTCCCACCGCGTCGCCGAGGTACGCGGCGGCCTCGTCGGGCGTGAAGCGCAGGTCGGCGGCGCGGATCTCGACGAGCTCGCCGCTCGCCCGCATCCGGGCGAGCGGGAACGGCGGGTCCGCGCGGCCGGCGATCACCACGTGGGCCCGCGGGGGGAGGTGCTCCAGCAGGAAGGCCATCCCGTCGTGGATCTCGGTGGCGTCGATGACGTGGTAGTCGTCGAGCACGAGTACGACGTCGGTGGTGCGGACGGCCAGGTCGTTGAGCAGGGCGGTGAGGGAGGACTCCGGCGGCCGGGACAGCGCCGTGGCCACGTAGGTCCAGAACCGCGCGGGATCGTTGTCGTCGCGGTCGAGCGAGAGCCAGGCCACGGGCCGCCCGGCCGCCGCCAGCGCGTCGGCCAGCAGCGTCGTCTTGCCGAACCCGGCGGGTGCCGAGACGAGCGTCAGGGTCACCGTCGTGCCGTCGCCCAGGAGTGCCGCCAGCCGTGGCCGCGGCACCAGTGGGCCCCGGTTCACGGGCATGTGGAGCTTGGACTCGAGCGTGACCGTCATCGGCACCAGCATGGACCTGCGGGGGCCCGCTCGTCACCCGCCGGAGCGGCCCAGGCCCGCGTGCAGGTCCGGAACGGAGTCCGCGTGAACGGACGCCACATCCCTGATGTGACGGGCCGTGTCCCTCTTTGCCAGGATCCTCGTCGTGGCCGATGCCGAGGACGTCCGGCGGATCGCCCTCTCGCTCGACGGCGTCCGGGAGATCGAGAGCGACGGCTTCGATTTCCGCGTCGGCGGCCAGGGGTTCGTCTGGTCCTACCCCGAGCGGGAGCCGGGCCGGCGACGGGTGATCCGCACGGACATCGCCGTGCTGTACGTCGGGGACGAGGCGGAGAAGCAGGCGCTGGTGCTCGGCGAGCCGGAGCTGTTCTTCAGCACGCCTTCCTACGACAGCTTCCCGCTCGTGATGGTGCGGCTGGAGCGGGTCACCGTGGAGCGGCTCGAGGAGCTCGTCACCGACGCCTGGCGGATGCGCTGCGAACGGTGAGGCGTCCGACCTGATGTCCGTAACGTCCGTGTTGCCTTCAGCCCCCGTACGACGGCGGCATGGGTGCCACGGGCCCGCCGCGACGCGCTCCTGGCCGTTGCCGACCATCTGCCCGTCCTGCGCCCCGGTGACCTGGACACGGTCACTGCGGAGTTCGCGGCCGTGGCACGGGCGTTCTCGAGGCGGAACGTGCGGTGGGGTCGGATCGCCGTCGCGTCCGCGGCAGGTCTGGCGCTCGGTGTGGCGACGATGGGCGTGGCGGCGCCCTTGATCGGCGCCGCAGTCGGCAGCGCATTGGGCCTCAGCGGCGCGGCCGCGACGTCGGCGGGATTGGCCGCGTTGGGCGGCGGATCCATGGCCGCCGGTGGTTTCGGGATGGCCGGAGGTACGGCACTGCTGACGGGACTCGGCGCGATCGGCGGTGCAGGTGCCGCCGCTGCCGGATCCCGCGTGTCAGGGTGGAGCGTCGCGCAGGTGGTCGCGCGAGCGGCCCGCAGTCGACGAGCTGCGCGCCACCCGTGCGCGGAAATCAGCGCCGGAGCACTGATATCCGCGCACGACCTTCGCGATACTGCCCGCGTGACGTACGACGCCGACATGGCCGACCGCCTGCGCGAGATCCTCGCCGTCGAGCCCGACGTGCGGGAGAAGGCGATGTTCGGCGGCCTGGCGTTCATGGTGGCCGGGCACATGGCCGTCAGCGCGAGCGGTCGGGGCGGGTTGCTGCTGCGCGTCGACCCGGCCGAGACCGACGCGCTGATCACCGATCCCCGCGCGAGCCGGTTCGTCATGCGCGGGCGGGAGATGGACGGCTGGCTGCACGTCGACATCGAGGCGGACGCGACCGACGAGGAGCTGCGCAGGTGGGTCAGGCTCGGCGTCGCCCACGTCCGGTCGCTGCCGCCGAAGTAGTGGCCGACGCCCGGCGGCGCCGCAGCTCGGCCCGGTCGTGGACGGTGAGCGCCCGCGGGTCGGTCTGACCGACGGCGTGGGCCTCGCACACGAACAGGCGCACGGTCTTCGGGCGTGGGTGCTCGAGGCGCTGCACGACCGTCAGCACCGGCTGGGCCAGGCACAGGCCGGGGGTGCCGCCGACGCGGTGCCGGACCCCGGCGCAGCCCGCGTTGTCGGGGAAGGCCAGGTCACCCGACAGCGCTTGTTCCGACATGACCTCACCGTGCAACGACGGCGCCCGGGACGCAACGTGGTTGCGTCCCGGGCGCCGTCGGCTATCCGGTCACTGCGTGAGGCGGACGTAGTCCACGAGCATCGTCTGGGGCAACGTGCTGCTCTTGATGGTGCCGCCGCCCCTGCCGCCCAGGGCGGTGTTGATGATCATGAACATCGGCGTGGTCGGCACGGCCTTCGTCTGCGTGCAGGTCGTCACGCCGTCCACCTTCCACACGAGCGACCCGGGCTTCCGGACGAGCTGGTAGACGTGCCAGTTGGTGTTGGCGTTGGACACCGTCGGCTTGCAGGTCCGAAAGTCGCTGTTGCCCGAGATGACGTTCTGCCAGTCGACGGTGGTGCTGCCCTTGAACTCGCTGACGTCGATCTCGTCGGAGCCGACCTGCGGCCGGTTTCAGCCGCCCGTGTCCTCGGCCGTGGTCTTGAACGCGGCCTGGCAGTTGGCCCCGAGCAGCCACTGCGCGGGCCAGGTGCCCGTGCCGACCGGCTGCTTGGCCCGGTACTCGAGCGTGCCGTAGGTGGAGGAGCGGTGGGGCTCGTGGGTGCGGTGGTGTCGGCCACCACGAGCGATGCCTGGTTCGACGACGCGCTCACGTTGCCCGCGGCGTCCCGCGCCTTGACGACGTCATGGTAGGTGCCCAGCGAGCCCGGTGTCGGTGCCCGGTGGCGGTGTCGGTGTCGGTGTAGGTGGTGACGGCGCCGAGGCTCTTCACGAGGGTGGCCGTCGACGGGGTGAAGGCCGCCGTCGTCGAGCGGTAGACGTCGTAGGCGGTGACACCGACGGTGTCGGTGGCCGCGGTCCAGCTCAGCGCCTGACCGGCGCCGGGGCTGCTCGCCGACAGGCCGGACGGCGCGGTGGGCGCGGTGGTGTCGGTGTTCACGGGCAGGATCTCGACGGTACCGAGGTTCCAGCGGTCGGCGGTGGCGCCGTGTCGTTGATCGTCACCGGCGTGCCGGGCGCGGCCGTGCCGGGGCTGTTCTGCCGCTGCACCCAGAACATGCCACCTGCGGTCGCGAGGTACTCGTCCACATGAGACAACTGCCGTGCCTGCTGGCCGGCGTTCGCTCACTGCGACGGTCTGTTACGAAACGTCATCACTATTGAGGAAGAACCTGGCGAACCGCTCCACGAACGGGGCGGCGGCGCCCATGATCGCGTTGTGGTCGGCCTTCGGGACGACGACGTGCCTGGCCCGCGGGAGCACCCGCGCGATCGCCGCCGAGGCCGGGGCGAAGTAGGCGGGACTGCGCCCACCGGTGGCCAGCAGGACGTCGGTGGTGACGCCGGCGTAGGCGTTCGCCGGAGCGTCGTGGGCCCGCACCTCGCGCGCCTCGGCCACCGCGCTCGGGATCATGAGCCGCCACGCGCGTCCCATCGCGGTGGCGGCGAATCCGTGGGCCAGCACCGTCAGCACGGGGACGGGCAGCCGCGACAGCGCCCCCACGGACCCGAGGCCGTGGCCCAGCACCGCCATCGCCCGTGGGAAGTCGTCGGCCGCGGCGGCGCGGGCGAACGGTTCGACGTAGGCCGACGGGAACCCGCCGTCGATCGACACCGCGGCGTCGTAGACGGCCATCCGGTCGATCGGCAGCGTCGGCGCGCCGGTCAGGGCGACCAGGCCGCCGTAGCTGTGGGCGAGCACCGTGCGGGCACCGGTGTGCCGCAGCACCGCCCGCAGGTCCTCGACGTCGGACGCGACGCCGTGCGTGGGCTCGACGGGGCCGCGGGAGCCCCGCCCGCGCCGGTCGTAGAGGTGCACGGTGAACCGGGGGGCCAGCGCGTCGGCGAGCCGGCGGTAGTCCGCCGCCGACACCGCGCTGCCGTGCACGACGACGACCCCGGGCCCGTCGCCGACGGAGTGCAGATCCATGTGACGGCCGTCGGCCGCGGCTACCTGGTCCGGGACCACGGGAGAAGTCTGCGCCCCCCGCGACGCCACCGCGACACCGCGACACCGCGACACCGCGACACCGCGACACCGCGACACCGCGACACCGCGACACCGCGCGGGAGGGTGGGCCGATGACCGGTCTCCGCGTCGACGACCACCTGCACCTCGCGCTGCCGCTGGACCGGCACGCCGAACCCCTGTCCGCGCCGGTTCGGGCGGCGGCTACGTCGACGAGGTCATGTTCGCGATGCCGGCGACCGGGTGGCCTGCGCGATGAGCTCCGCCGCGTTCCGGCCGCCGGGTGCCTCGCCCGCGCGGGCCATCTCCTCCACCACCGCGAGCAGGAGGGCGTTCACGGGCGTGGCGACGCCGTGGCGGCGGCCCAGCGCGACGATCTCGCCGTTGAGGTGGGCGGCCTCCACCGAGCCCGTGCCGCGCTGCAGGCTCTGCCAGGTGGAGCCGCCGTGGCGCACGTGCGGACCGACGGCCCGCCGCACGACGAAGCCGGCGCGGCGCTGCTTCTCCTCCGGCGCCGGGACGACGTCGATGCCGGCGGCGGCGAGGCACTCCCGGCCCTCGGCCCGCGCCGCCGCGGAGAGCTCGCGCAGGTCGGGATCGTCCGGGCCGCAGGCCGCCTCGGCGGCGTTGCCGAGGTTGACCAGCAGCTTGCCGTACTTCCACCGCATGATGGCCGGATCCGCCCGCGAGCTGAAACCGGCGGCGGTCAGGTCGGCAGCGATCGCGGTGGCCAGCTCGTCGGGTCCTCCCGGGTAGCGCCCGATGTCGAGCACGCCGGGGACCGGCCCCGAGAACGTGACGACGAGGCCGGGCTCCAGGTGCTCGCAGGGGATGATCACGCAGATCCCGAGGACGTGGGCGAACCGGGCCGCGGCCATCCGCTCGTTGGCGACGCCGTTCTGGGCGCACACGACCGGCACGTCGGGCGCCGCGTCGGCCACGGCGTCGAGCAGGTCGGCGCTGGCCTGGGTCTTGGTCGCCATGACCACGACGTCGTCGGGGCTCCAGTCGACCTCGCCCGGCGTAGCGGTGGCCGGGATGCGCAGCACGCGGGACCGCCCGGGCTCGTCGAGCTGCAGCCCCCGTGTGCGCAGAGCCTGCAGATGGGCGCCCCGCGCGACGAGCACGACGTCCCGCCCCGCCTCGTGCAGCCGTCCCCCGATGGTGCCGCCCACGGCACCTGCCCCGATCATCACGTAGCGCACGGGCCCAGCATCACCGCGCGGTCCAGCCGCCGTCCATCGAGAGTGACGCACCCGTGATCGACGCCCCCGCGGGCCCGTAGAGCACCGCCGCCAGCTCCGCGACCTCCGACGGTTCGACGAGCCGTTTCACGGCCTGCTGCACCAGCAGCACCTGCTCCAGCACCGCGTCGCGGGAGATGCCGTGGGCGCGGGCCTGGTCGTCGATCTGCTTCTCCACCAGCGGCGTGCGGACGTAGCCGGGGGAGAGGCAGTTGCTGGTGACGCCGTGCGCGGCGCCCTCCAGCGCCACGACCTTGGACATCCCCTCCAGCCCGTGCTTCGCGCTGACGTAGGCCACCTTGAACGGGCTGGCGCGGTGCCCGTGCGCGCTGGACACGTTGACCACCCGGCCCCAGCCCCGCTCGTACATGTGCGGCAGCACGCGGCGGACCAGGCGGAACGGCGTTTCCAGCATGAGGCGCAGGATCAGCGCGAACCGGTCGGGGTCGAAGTCCTGGATCGGGGCCACGTGCTGGATCCCCGCGTTGTTCACCAGCACGTCGACCTCGGCGGGCAGGGCGTCCACGGCGGCGGGGTCCGACAGGTCGCAGACGATCTGCTCGATGCCGGGCACCGTGTCCGCGAGGGCCTTGAGACCGGCCTCGTCGCGGTCGACGGCGAGCACGGTGGCCCCGTCGGCGGACAGTCGCGCGACGATCGCCGCGCCGATCCCCGACGCGGCTCCGGTGACGAGGGCGGTGCGGTCGTTCAGAAGGGGCATCACCCCACGTTAGGCGAACGGGGCCGTTCCCGGCACGAGCGTGACGGTCCCGAGACCGCCGTCGGCGTCGGCGTAGGCCAGGGCCAGGGCCAGGTCGGCCACGCCGTTGCTGTGGTTGCGGTCGAGGAACTCGGTGCTCAGCACGCCGACCGCGCGGCCGTCGGCGTCGAGGAAGCCGCTGCCGGAGTCGCCGGGCACGCCGGGCGGGGTGATCACGACCTGGTGGGAGCGGCCGCTCCCGTCGTCCGCGACGCTGCGCCCGGTCTTGACGCCGCTGCCACCGTTGTTGGGCTGGAAGCTGTAGACGGTCTCACCGGGCGTCAGGCCGTCGGTGTCCAGTCCGGTGGGCCCGCCGAGCAGCGGCACGCTCGGGTCGACGAGCCCCGCGTCGGCCGGGTCCACGGCCACCAGGGCGAAGTCGTTGTAGCGGCACAGGGCGGGGTCGTCCTCGCCGCGCTCCTGCATCGTCACCCACGAGCTGTAGGCGAGCCGGCCGGTGCTCTCCGGCCCGCCGCGGCCGCTGATCGTCACCTCGGTGCCCAGCGGCAGCGTCGGCGCGGTGCAGCCGCTCGGGTCCTCGGACCGGCCCGTCCCGGCGCAGTGGGCCGACATGCCGATGTAGAGCGCGTTCGGCCCGCGGAACACGAAGTCGGCCGTGCACAGCGACGCCGTCCTCGCGTCGATCTGCGTGCTCATCACGGCACCCGGGCCGATACCGAAGGAGGACGGTGCACGGAGCGTGACACCGGCGGCCGAGGCCGACGGCGCGAGTACCCCGCCGATCACGACCCCGACGGCCGCGACCGCCGCGATGGTGACGGCACGTGAGCTTCTCTCCACGAACGACCTCCCGACGAGTGGGTGTCGACCGTAAGGTGGTGGCCGCGGCCCGGCGGGGGATCCCACCCGACGGGGTCGCGCACGGCATCCGATCGGGCGGTCGTAACGCCTCCGGGAGGGCGGCCGAGGCCGCCTGTAGGTTCTGTTGCCGGACGACCGAGAGGACCGCCGTGCCGGACCTGCTGTCCTTCTGCGAGGCCGTCCTGCACAGCGTCTGGCTGCTCCCGTCGCTCACCGTCATGATCGGTGCCGACGGCCCGTTCCCGGTGCTGCCGAGCGAGACGCTGCTGATGTCGGCGTCGGCGTCGGCGTTCGGGCGTCACGACGGGCTCGCCGTCGTCGGGCTGTTCCTGGCCGCGCTCGTCGGCTCGGTGCTCGGTGACCTGCTCGTGTTCGGCCTCGGGCGGTCGTCGCACGGGCTGCTCGCCCGCACCGTCGACGCCGAGTGCGGGCTGTCGCTGTGGGTGCGTCGCCACCTCGTGCTGCGGCCCGGGGTCGCGCTCGTCGGGGCACGTTTCGTGCCCGGTGGGAGGCTGCTGAGCACCGCCGCGGCCGGCCGGTTCGGTCTCAGTCTGAGACGGTTCCTGCCCTGGTCGATCGTGAGCTCGGCCGCGTGGAGCGGCTACATGCTGGCCGTCGGCATGGCGCTCGGGCCGTTGACCGGCGGGAATCCGCTGCTCAGCCTGCTCGCCGGCGTCGTCATGGCGGTGGTCACGGCCGGCGCGTTCGCGATCGTGGCCCGCACCCGGCGTCGCCGGACGCCGTGGTCGGTGCACGTTCGCGCCCCGGAGCCCTTGCTCGTGGGCTGATACTGCCGGGATGGCTGAGCACCGGTGGATAGCAGATGTCGGCGAGGACAACGCGGTCTTCCTGGCCACGGAGAGCCGCACCGCGCGGCTCGCCCGGGAGTACCGCCCCGTGAACCTCGGTGACGGGAAGATCGAGTTCAACAGGCTCGCGCTGGGGGCGACGCGCGAGATGGGCGAGGAGGAGGACGGCTACGTCACCGAGGACGGTGACGGCCTGCGGATCTGGATCGGCGACGACGCGTTCGAGTTGGAGCTGCACGAGAACTGAGATGCCCAGAATCGAGAGCACTGCTCTTGACTCCGTCCATCCGGTAGGTGTTCACTGTTCTCAGACGAGAGCACTGCTCTCACCCAGTCGAGGAGAATCCCGTGACCACCCCCCGCTACATCCGCCCGGACCGCAGCACCGCGATCTTCAACTCCGTCGTCGCCGGGCTGACCCGCCTCGGCGTCAGCGTCTGGGGCAGCCGCGTGCTGGCCGTCCGCGGGCGCACCAGCGGGGAGTGGCGCACCACGCCGGTCAACCTGCTCACCGTCGACGGCGAGCGCTACCTCGTCGCTCCGCGGGGCGTCACGCAGTGGGTGCGCAACGTGCGCGCCGCCGGCGGTGGCGAGCTCCGGGTGGGGCGGCGGACGGAGGCGTTCACCGTCGTCGAGCTGGCCGACGACGAGAAGCCCGCGATCCTGCGGCCGTACCTCGAGCGCTGGAAGTTCGAGGTCGGCGTGTTCTTCGACGGCGTCGACGCGTCGGCGTCGGATGCCACGCTGCGCGAGATCGCACCCGGGTACCCGGTCTTCCGCCTGGTCTGACGAGCGGGGGTTCAACCGAAGCCGGCGGAGGCTCCCCTGTTCCGCCGGCCCCGGTCACTCCCTCAACGCGCCGGGGTTCGGTGGGTTTCGGCCGATTTCGGCCCTCCGTCGAACGGGCGGACACGGGCGGTGGCCGGTAGGGAGTCCGTTGCACGGTCAACGGTCACCATCGAGCGACCGGCGGCGACCAACCGGCGCCATGGGCGAGTCGCCCGCTCGGCGTGTCACGCGTCGAGACGGCCCGCGAAGTCGAGGATCGCCTGGTTGACCTCGGCGGGCCGTTCCTGCTGGGTCCAGTGCCCGCAGCCGGGCAGCGACACCGCCGTCCGCAGGTCGGTGACGCTGCGCCGCAGCGTCGACACCAGCCCGTCGAACGACACTCCCGCCACCACCACGTCCTGGTCGCCCGCCATGTAGAGCGCCGACGGGGTGATCGCGGCGCCGCTCCAGGCCGCCGTCAGGGCCCAGTTGCGGTCGAGGTTGCGGTACCAGTTCAGGCCGCCGGTGAAGCCGTGGCGCGCGTACTCGGCCTCGTAGGCGTCGAGGTCGGCCTCGGTGAGCCAGTCCGGCAGGCGCTCGGGCTCGGGCAGCGTGTCGAGGAACCCGCCGCCGTCCTCCACCGCGAGCGCGGGCGGGCGGTCGCCGCCCGAGGTGGCCGAGAGCAGCCGGCGGTGCGTGGCCCGCGGATCGGCCGCGAGCTCGGCGTCGGCGACGCCCGGCGTCTGGAAGTAGAGCTGGTAGTAGCCGGGCCCGAACCGCTTCTCCAGGCCGGCGGTCGGGCGTACGGCCGACCGGGGCAGGAACGGCACCGACAGCCCGACGACGCCGCGCACCCGGTCCGGTCGCAGCAGCGCGGTGTGCCAGGCCACCGGCGCACCCCAGTCGTGCCCGACCACCACGGCGCGCTGCGCCCCGACCGCGTCGAGCACGCCGACCGCGTCGCCCACCAGGTGCAGGATCGTGTAGTCGTCGACGGCGGCCGGCGCGTCGCTGCGGCCGTATCCGCGCTGGTCGGGGGCCACGACGTGGAAGCCCGCCCCGCCGAGCGCGGCGAGCTGGTGGCGCCAGGAGTACCAGCACTCGGGGAAGCCGTGCAGCAGCAGCACGACCGGCCCGTCGGCGGGACCGGACTCGGCGAGGTGCAGCGTGAGGCCGTTGACGTCGGCGGTGCGGTGCGAGATCACAGTTCGGACCGTAACCTCCACCCGTGACAGACGAGAGCGGACAGGGGGAGAGCACCCTCACCGTGCTCGTCGCGCTGGGGGCCAACGCGCTCGTCGGGGTGCTGAAGCTGGTGGCCGGGATCATCACCGGGTCGGCCGCGATGCTGGCCGAGGCCGCGCACTCCGTGGCCGACACCGCCACCGAGGGGCTGCTGCTCACGGCGTTGCGTCGTTCGGAGAAGCCGGCCGACCGCCGCCATCCGTTCGGCTACGGCAAGGAGCGGTTCTTCTGGGCGCTCATCGCCGCGGTCAGTATCTTCGTCTCCGGTGCGGTGTTCGCGATCTACGAGGGCATCTCGACGATGCTCGGCGCGTCCGAGGAGCAGACCCTGATCTGGGTCGCCTACGCCGTGCTCGGCGGGTCGTTCGTGCTCGAGGGCATCTCGTGGCTGCAGGCGTTCAAACAGGCGCGCCGGGAGGCCGCCGCCCACCACCAGACGTTCGCGGCGTTCCTGCGCACCACCGACGACCCCACCGTCAAGACGGTGTTCTTCGAAGACAGCGCCGCGCTGATCGGGCTCGTGCTGGCGCTGGCGGGCGTCGGGCTGCACCAGCTCACCGGGGCCAGCTTCTGGGACGGGCTCGCGTCGCTGCTGATCGGCCTGCTGCTCTCGGGCGTGGCCTACATCCTCGGGCGCACCAACAAGGGCCTGCTGATCGGACGCCAGGCCGACGCGCGGCTGGTGTTCGCGGTGCGCGACCGGCTCGCCGAGCGGCCCGAGGTGGAGAAGGTGGTGGACCTGCTGACGATGATGCTGGGCACCGACCGCGTCCTCGTGTGCGCCCGCCTCGACTTCGACGACGCGCTCGGCGCCGCGGACGTCGAACGGGCGTGCGTCGCCATCGACACGGTCCTGCGCGAGGAGTTCCCGGACCTCGACGAGATCTTCATGGAGCCCGTGCCGCGCACGGACGAGGGCATGCGGGCGCGGGTGCTGGAGCGCTACGGGTCCAATGCATCGACATCTAACGAATAGACGTCTACTCTTCAGGCATGACCCGTCCCTTCCGCTTCGGTGTCGTCGCCACGCCCGACGGCGACTGGACCACCACCGCCCGCCGCGTCGAGGAGCTGGGGTACTCGTCGCTGCTCGTGCCCGACGGCATCCACCTGCTGGCCCCGTTCCCGTCGCTGGCGACGGCCGCGGCCGTCACCACCACGCTGCGCGTCGGCACGTTCGTGCTGGCCTCGCCGCTGCGGACGCCCCGCGCCGCGGCCTGGGAGGCGCACAGCCTCTCGGTGCTGTCGGGCGGGCGCTTCGACCTGGGCATCGGCACCGGCCACGGCGGCGTCCCGCACGCCGCCGCGGAGCTCGGCATGCCCTACGGCTCCGCCGCCGAACGCCGCCGGCAGGTGGCCGAGACGATCGCCCACGTGCGTGCGCTCGATTCCTCGATCCCGGTCCTGGTCGCGGCGTCCGGACCGAAGATGCTCGCGCTCGCCGCCGAACTGGCCGACGTCGTCACGCTCGCGACCGACCCGCTCGCCACCCGCGACGAGGTGGCCGCGCTGGCCGCCGGCCTGCCGGACCGCGTCGAGATCGCGATGAACCTCTTCGTCGTCGGTGACGAGGTGCCGGAGTGGACGCGCGGGTTCATCGGCGCCGACGCCGCCACCCTCGTCGCCCACGACTCGCTGGTGATGCTGCGCGGCTCCGTCGCCGAGATGGCCGACGAGCTGCAGCGCCGCCGCGACGCCATCGGCGCGTCCGCGATCACGGTCAACGGGCGGTTCCTGGAGCAGTTCGCGCCCGTCGTCGAGCGGCTCGACGGGGAGTAGCCGCGGCCGAACCCCACTCGGGTCGGCGGCCGGCAGGGTCCGCAGGGGCATCGAGGGCAGGCCGGCGGTCACGATCGTCGGGGCGCGCTTCCGGCCCGGCGGACGCCGGGTGAGCGCGGTGGCGGCCGGCCGCTCCGGGCTCACCCGGGCTCGTGTCCTGGTCGCTGGTGAGCTCGGCGTCTGCACGTTCGCGCTCGTCCGATGCCTCCACCGCCCTGATCACCACCGCCCGCACGCTGCTGCCCCGGCCGGGGCGGCGGAACCGTGCGACGCACAACGATCATGACCCGCGGCCGCGGACGATGATCGCGTTCGGTCGCACGGTTGCGCCCTCCGGAGGGCGGCGAGGTGCGGTGGAGCGCGATCATGCCGCGCTGGGCCGGCGGATCGGACCGGGATCCGTCCGTGGTCCCGGGGGGGACGGGGCTGAGATGCGGTGGAGCGCGATCATGGGGAGTCCGTCGTGGGCGCAGGCCGTGATCGCGGCCGGCCGCACACTGGTGTCCCGCGGAGGGCGCTGAGGTGCGGTGGGCCGCGATCTCCGAAGCGGGTGGAACCTGGCGGGGGCGGGATCCGTCTGGTACGGGCGTGAACCTTCGCCGACCCTTCCGGGGTACCGAGGCCGTGGCGCGTGGGGTGCTGGAGGCGGTGGTGACGGTCGACGCGCTCGCGTTCCGGTTCCGGGTTCGCACCCCACGATGTGGTGCGGTTCGGCTACCGGTGTCTCGGCGCGGCCGGGAGCGCGCGGTTGCGGGAGGTGGCGGGGCTCGCGAATACCTGACCCAGGAACGGGCCACGCGCGACCTCGACCGGCAGGCCCACATCACCGCAGCGGGGTGGACGAAGATCCTCCGCCTCGGCAGGGGCCCGGTGCTGCACCGGCCGTGGGAGGTGGCGGCCGGTGTCCGCAGGGAGCTGACGGCCCGCGGTCTCCTCCGATGATCGCGACGAACCGCACCGGATCGCCCGGCCGGGGACCTCGGTGTGCGGCGCGCCGCAGTCATGACCGAGCAGGTACGGGAGCAGCGGCACCGGTCGCGTGCAACCCCGGCCGCCCGTGCGGAACCCACACAGCGATCAGAGAGCCGAACGGCCTTGTGATCGCCGCCCGCCGAACCTCACCGCCCCCGACCAGGGCGCTGTCGTCCGGCGGACGGCGATCATCGACGCTGCGTCACTCAGACCAGGGGGCGGTCCGTGGGGTTGATCGGGCGGGGGAGGACGTCGCGGCCGGTGAGGAACGCGTCCACCCCGGCCGCCGCGGCCCGACCCTCGGCGATGGCCCACACGATCAGGCTCTGGCCGCGGCCCATGTCGCCGGCCGAGAACACGCCCTCGACACTGGTCATGAAGCTCTGGTCGCGCGCGACGTTGCCGCGCTCGTCCAGCTCCACGCCCAGGTCGTCGAGCAGCTTGCCCTTCTCCGGCCCGACGAAGCCCATGGCCAGCAGCACGAGCTGGGCCGGGAGCGTCCGCTCGGTGCCCTCGACCGGGTCGAAGCCCTTCTCGCCGCGCCTGACCTCGACGATCTTGATGCCGGCGAGCTTGCCGTCGGCGTCGCCCACGAACTCGGTGGTGTTCACCGAGAACAGGCGGTCGCCGCCCTCCTCGTGTGCGGAGGAGACCCGGTAGACCATCGGGTAGGTCGGCCACGGCATGCCCTCGGTGCGCTTCTCCGGGGGCGTCGGCATGATCTCCAGCTGGGTGACCGAGCGGGCACCCTGCCGGTGCGACGTGCCGAGGCAGTCGGCGCCGGTGTCACCACCACCGATGATGATGACGTCCTTGCCCTCGGCGCTGATCTTCGGGGCGTCGATGTCGCCCTGCTGCACGTGGTTGGCCCACGGCAGGAACTCCATCGCCTGGTACACGCCCTCGAGCTCGCGGCCCTGGGCAGGCAGATCGCGCCACGCGGTGGCCCCGCCCGCGAGCACCACGGCGTCGAAGTCGGCGCGCAGCTGGTCGACGGTGACGTCGGTGCCGACGTCGACCGAGGCCCGGAACAGCGTGCCCTCGGCCTTCATCTGCTCCAGACGCCGGTCGAGGCGGGCCTTCTCCATCTTGAACTCGGGGATGCCGTAGCGCAGCAGCCCGCCGATGCGGTCGGCCCGCTCGAACACCACCACGTCGTGCCCCACGCGCGTGAGCTGCTGCGCGGCGGCCAGCCCGGCCGGGCCGGAGCCGACGACGGCCACCTTCTTGCCGGACTTCACGGTGGGCAGCTGCGGCCGGATCCAGCCCTCGTCCCAGGCGCGGTCGACGATCTCGATCTCGACCTGTTTGATCGTGACGGCGTCGGAGTTGATGGCCAGCACGCACGCCGCCTCGCACGGGGCGGGGCACAGCGTCCCGGTGAACTCCGGGAAGTTGTTGGTGGCGTGCAGCCGCTCGGTGGCCTCGCGCCAGTCGTGGCGGTAGACCAGGTCGTTCCACTCCGGGATGAGGTTGCCCAGCGGACAGCCCTGGTGGCAGAACGGGATGCCGCAGTTCATGCAGCGCCCGGCCTGCTTCTCCAGGTTGGCCCGTGGGAAGTCCTCGTAGACCTCGCGCCAGTCCATCAGGCGCAGGTCCACCGGACGGCGCTTCGGGGCCTCACGCGGGGTGGTGAGGAAACCCTTCGGGTCACCCATGTGCCGCCTCCCCCTGTGTCATCGTCGCCGCGTTCACGTCCGCCCTCATCCGTGCGCCGCTTCCATGATCGCCTCGTTCACGTCACGCCCCTCACGTTCTGCCGCCTCGCGGGCCTGCAGCACCCGCTTGAAGTCCTTCGGCATGACCTTGCCGAAGCGGCCGACCTGCTCCTCCCAGTCGGTGAGGAGCGCCTTGGCCACGGCGGAGTCGGTCTCGCCGTAGTGCTGCTCGACGGCCGCGCGCAGGATCGTGCGGTCGTCGTCGTCGAGCGGGTCGATGTCGACCATCTCGGGGTTGACGCGGTGGTGCGGCAGGTCGAGCACGTACGCCACACCGCCGGACATGCCCGCGGCGAAGTTGCGCCCGATCCGGCCGAGGATGACGACGGCGCCACCGGTCATGTACTCGCAGGCGTGGTCGCCCACCCCCTCGACGACGGCCAGCGCCCCGGAGTTCCGGACGCAGAACCGCTCGCCGACGATGCCGCGGACGAAGATCTCGCCCGACGTGGCGCCGTAGAGGATGACGTTGCCGGCGATGATGTTGTCCTCGGCCCTGAACGGCGCCGACGGGTCGGGCCGCAGCGTCAGCCGACCGCCCGACAGGCCCTTGCCGAAGAAGTCGTTCGTGTCGCCGATCAGCCGCAGCGTGATGCCCTTGGGCACGAACGCGCCGAAGCTCTGGCCGGCCGAACCGGTGAGCGTGACGTCGATCGTGTTGTCGGGCAGACCCTCGCCGCCCCACTGCTTGGTGAGCTCGTAGCCGAGCATCGTGCCGACGGTGCGGTTGACGTTGCGCACCGGCACCTCCAGCGACACCTTGTCGCCGTAGCGCAGCGCGCCCTCGCACAGCTCGATCAGCGTGTTGTCGAGCGCCTTCTCGAGCCCGTGCTCCTGCTGCTTCGTGTTGTGCAGGGTGGCGCCCTCCGGGGGGGCGGTGAAGATCGGCGAGAGGTCGAGGCCCCGGGTCTTCCAGTGCCGCACCGCCTCGTCGGTCTCCAGCAGCTCCGCGTGGCCCACCGCCTCCTCGACGGAGCGGAAGCCCAGCTGCGCCAGGTACTCCCGCACCTCCTCGGCGATGAACATCATGAAGTTGACGACGTACTCCGGACGCCCGTCGAACCGCTCGCGCAGCACCGGGTTCTGGGTGGCGACGCCGACCGGACACGTGTCGAGGTGACAGACCCGCATCATGATGCAGCCGCTCACCACCAGCGGTGCCGTGGCGAAGCCGAACTCCTCGGCCCCGAGCAGCGCCGCGATGACGACGTCGCGGCCGGTCTTGAGCTGCCCGTCGGCCTGCACGACGATGCGGTCGCGCAGGTTGTTGCGCAGCAGCGTCTGCTGGGTCTCGGCCAGGCCGAGCTCCCACGGGCCGCCCGCGTGCTTGATCGAGGACAGCGGCGACGCGCCGGTGCCGCCGTCGTGGCCCGAGATGAGCACGACGTCGGAGTAGGCCTTCGCCACGCCCGCCGCGACCGTGCCGACGCCGACCTGGCTGACCAGCTTCACGTGGACGCGGGCCGTCGGGTTGGCGTTCTTCAGGTCGTGGATGAGCTGCTTGATGTCCTCGATGGAGTAGATGTCGTGGTGCGGTGGCGGCGAGATGAGCCCGACGCCCGGCGTGGAGTGGCGGGTCTCGGCGATCCAGGGGTAGACCTTGCTGCCCGGCAGCTGACCGCCCTCGCCGGGCTTGGCGCCCTGCGCGATCTTGATCTGGATGTCGTCGGCGTTGACCAGGTACTCGCTCGTGACGCCGAACCGCCCGGACGCCACCTGTTTGACGCGGCTGCGCCGGGAATCGCCGTTCGCGTCGGGGGTCCAGCGGTCGGCGTCCTCGCCACCCTCACCGGTGTTGGAGCGGCCACCGATGCGGTTCATCGCGATGGCGAGCGTCTCGTGCATCTCCTGGGAGATGGAGCCGTAGGAGATGGCGCCGGTGCCGAACCGCTTCACGATCTCGGTGGCCGGCTCGACCTCGTCGATCGGTACCGGCGGGCGCTCGCCTTCCTTGAACGTGAACAGCCCGCGCAGCGTGGCCAGCCGGTGGGACTGCTGGTCGACGAGCTTCGTGTAGTCCTTGAAGATGTCGTAGCGGCCCTGGCGGGTGGAGTGCTGCAGCTTGAAGACCGTCTGCGGGTTGAACAGGTGGACCTCGCCGTCGCGGCGCCACTGGTACTCGCCGCCGTCCTGCAGGGCGCGGTGCGCGGCGCGCACGTCGTCGGACGGGAACGCGCGGCGGTGCGACTTGAGCACCTCCTCGGCCAGCACGTCGAAGCCGACGCCGCCGATCCGGGACGTGGTGCCCGTGAAGCAGGTGTCGATGACGTTCTTCCCGAGCCCGACGGCCTCGAAGATCTGCGCGCCGGTGTAGGAGGCCACCGTGGAGACGCCGATCTTCGACATCGTCTTGCGGACGCCCTTGCCGAGCGCCTTGACCAGGTTCTTCGCCGCGGTGGCGGGGTCGACGCCGGGGATGTCGCCGCGCTCGGCGAGGTCCTCGACGGTGGCCATCGCCAGGTACGGGTTGACCGCGGCCGCGCCGTAGCCGATGAGCAGCGCGATGTGGTGCACCTCGCGGGCGTCACCCGACTCGACGACGAGCCCCACCCTCGTGCGCGTCTTCTCCCGCACGAGGTGGTGGTGCACCGCGCCGGTGAGCAGCAGCGACGGGATCGGTGCGTGGTCCTTGTCGACACCGCGGTTGCTCAGCACGATCAGCCGGGCGCCGTCCTCGATGGCCTCCGACACCTCGCGGCAGATCTCCTCGATCCGCCGCGACATGCCGTCGCCGCCCTCGGCGACCTTGAACACGCCCTTGGCCGTGACCGAGACGAAGCCGGGGTACTCGCCGTCGTCGTTGATGTGGACGATCTTGGCGAGGTCGTCGTTGCCGAGCACCGGGAACGGCAGCACGATCGTGCGGCAGTTGGCCGGGGTGGCGTCGAGCAGGTTCTGCTCCGGCCCGAGCTGGCTCTGCAGCGAGGTGACGAGCTCCTCGCGGATGGCGTCCAGCGGCGGGTTGGTGACCTGTGCGAACAGCTGCGAGAAGTAGTCGTAGAGCTGGCGCGGGCGCTCCGAGATGGCCGCGATCGGCGCGTCGTTGCCCATCGAGCCGATCGGCTCCGCGCCGGTCTTCGCCATCGGCTTGAGGAGGATGTTGAGCTCCTCCTCGGTGTAGCCGAACGACTGCTGGCGCAGCGTCAGCGCCGAGTGGCTGGGCAGCTCGCGCTCGCGTGCGGGGAGCTCGCCCAGCCGGATCAGGCCGGCGTGCAGCCAGTCGGCGTAGGGGTGCTCGGCCGCGAGCGCGCCCTTGACCTCGGCGTCGTCGACCAGCCGGCCGCGCTCGGTGTCCACGAGGAACATACGGCCCGGCTCCAGGCGACCCTTGCGCACCACGCGGTCGGGCTCGACGTCGAGCACGCCCACCTCGGACGCGAGCACGACGGTGCCGTCGTCGGTGACCCAGTAGCGGGCGGGGCGCAGGCCGTTGCGGTCCAGGACCGCGCCGATCAGCGTTCCGTCGGTGAACGTGACGAGCGCGGGACCGTCCCAGGGCTCCATCAGCGTGGAGTGGAACTCGTAGAACGCGCGCAGCGAGGGGTCCATCTCGGCGTGGTTCTCCCACGCCTCCGGGATCATCATCAGCACCGCGTGCGGCAGGCTGCGCCCGCCCAGGTGCAGCAGTTCCAGAACCTCGTCGAACGTGGCGGAGTCGCTCGCGTCCGGGGTGACGATGGGGGACAGGCGCGTGAGGTCACCGGGGATCACGTCGGACTGCAGCAGCGCCTCGCGCGCGGCCATCCAGTTGCGGTTGCCACGCAGCGTGTTGATCTCGCCGTTGTGCGCGACGTAGCGGTACGGGTGCGCGAGCGGCCACGCCGGGAACGTGTTGGTGGAGAAGCGCGAGTGCACCACGGCGAGCGCGCTGACCACGCGCTCGTCGGACAGGTCGGGGTAGAACGCCTCGACCTGGGGCTCGGCCAGCATCCCCTTGTAGACGATGGTGCGCGGCGACAGGCTCGGGAAGTAGGTGCTCCCGGTGTCGGCACTGTGCTCGGTGCGCTTGCGCAGGCAGAACGTGAGGCGCTCCAGCTCGATGCCGCTCTCACCGTTCCGCCCGGTGACGAACAGCTGGCGGAACGACGGCATCGCCGCGCGGGCCGACGGGCCGATGTCGGCCTTGTCGGGATCGATGGGCAGCTCGCGCCAGCCCAGGACCGTGAGGCCCTCCTCGGCGGCGAGCGCGTCGATCGCGGCCACGGCCGCGTCGGCCTCGGCCCGTTCGACAGGGAGGAACGCGGTGCCGACGGCGTACGCGCCCGCCGCGGGGAGCTCGAAGTCGACCGTCTCGCGGAAGAACGCGTCCGGGACCTGGATGAGGATGCCCGCGCCGTCACCGGTGTTGGCCTCGGCGCCGCGCGCCCCGCGGTGCTCCAGACGCAGCAGGGCGGTGATCGCCTTGCGGACGATGTCGTGGGTGCGACGCCCCTGGAGATCGGCCACCATGGCGACGCCGCAGGCGTCGTGCTCGAAGTCCGGGGCGTAGAGCCCCTCCGAGGTACCTGCTGGGTTGACGCTCAACAGTGCCTCCTTGTCGTCTCGGTGCACCCCGACAGCTGGCATCGGGACGACGTGTTGATGTGGTGTCAAGAATATGCGGATGGCCCGCCCGGACGCCGGTTCTGGTCCGAACGGGTGCATGACGTAGCGCCGGAACCCGTGGATGGTGGCCAGGGTGCCGGCTGCGACGGCCACCCACCGTGGTGTGGTGCCGACCGTCGTTCGCGCAGGTGCGAGCGGTGCACGCATCATCGGGTGCGGTTCGCGCTGCACAATGTCGCACGCGGTAGTGACAATTCGCCAGTGATACCGGAGTGATGCAGGTGACCAGCCACACCCCGTCACTCCGGATCACGTAGTCGCTTGACCTGCACGGGCCCGGCCGCGGCGTCGCGCCGCTGGGCGGACCGGAACCGCTGCTGATAGGCGCTCGGTGACACCCCGAGGCGGGCCACGAACGCCCGGCGCAGCGTCTCGGGGCTCCCGTAGCCGACCCGCTCAGCGACCTCGGTGACCGTGTGGCCCGACTCCAGTGCCGACTTGGCCGCGTCGAACCGCACCGACTCGACGTACCGGGCCGGGGTCGTGCCGAGCTCGTCGCGGAACAGCCGGGTGAGGTGGCGCGGGCTCAGCGCGGCCCGCGCCGCGAGTCTCGGTGTGGAGTGGTCGTCCGCAGGGTCCGCGGCCACCGCGTCGAACACCGACCGCAGTGCCGGCGTGCGCGGACGGGGGCCGCTCAACGTCGGTGAGAACTGCGACTGCCCGCCGGGACGCTGCAGGAACACCACCAGCGACTGCGCCACCTGCCGGGCGAGCTGCTCGCCGTGGTCGTCCTCGAGCAGGGCCAGCGCCAGGTCGATCCCCGCTGTCACACCGGCCGAGCTGAACGTGCCGCCGTCGCGGACGAAGATCGCGTCGGGCTCGACGGTGATCTTCGGGTACCCCCTGCTCAACACGCCGGTGTGGCGCCAGTGCGTGGTGGCTCTGCGGCCGTCGAGCAACCCGGCCGCGGCGAGGATGAACGCCCCGGTGCAGACCGAGCAGACCCGGCCGGACCGCGCCGCCACGTCCCGGACGGCGTCGCGCAGCGGTGGGTCGACGGGACGGCCCGGGAACACGTCGCCGCCCATCACCAGCAGTGTGTCGAAGCGCAACCCGGGATCGGTGGCGTCGGCGTCGACCGGGATCGTCATGCCGGTCGACGCCGAGACCGCGCCGCCGCCCACCGCGCACAGCGTCAGCCCGTAGTCGGCGCCCATCCGGTTCGCCTCGCTGAACACCTCGCTGGGCCCGGCGACGTCGAGCAGCTTCACCCCGTCGAACACCACGATGCCGATGCGGTGCACGAGGCCCTCCTGCGGTTGTCCGTCACGTGGGAAGTCCGGAATCGTGGGAAGTATGGCCGTCGGCGCGGGGCCGGACGCGGGCGGCGGGAGCACGCTCGGCGACATGACAGAGACGATCGCCGGGATCGACATCCCCGATACCGACATGGCCCGCGAGGCCACCGAGCTGGTCCGGAAGGCCGGCACGACACTGCTGTTCGACCACTCCCGCCGCGTGTTCCTCTTCGCCAGCCTGAAGGGACGCCGTCGCTCGATCCAGGCCGACCCCGAGCTGCTCTACGTCGGCGCGATGTTCCACGACCTCGGCCTCACCGAGGCCCACCGTCGCACCGACCAGCGCTTCGAGGTCGACGGCGCCGATCTGGCCCGGGACTTCCTGCTCGACCACGGCCGCAGCGCCGCCGACGCCCGTGCGGTCTGGCTGGGCATCGCGCTGCACACGACCCCGGGCATCCCGAACCACCTCGAACCGGAGACGGCGCTGGTCAGCCTCGGTGTCGAGACCGACGTGCTGGGCATGGACCTCGACGAGATCACCGCCGAGGAGGCAGCGGCCGTCGTGGCGGCGCACCCGCGTCCGGACTTCAAGAACGGGATCCTGCGGGCGTTCCACGACGGGATGAAGGACCGCCCGGACACCACGTTCGGCACCATGAACGACGACGTGCTCGCCCACTTCTCACCCGGCTTCACGCGGGTGGACTTCGTCGACGTCATCATCGGATCGGCGTGGTCCCAGTGACCTCCACCGTGACGGCCACCGTGACCGGCTCCAGCCTGCACCCCGCCGCCACGGACGGCCGCACCCGCGAGTTCGCCGAGGACATCACGGGGTTCGATCCCGTCGCGTCCGGCTGAGCGGGCCGACGTGGAGACTGGGTCCGTGGATGTGTGCAGAGCCCTGGCGGACGTCGCCTCGTTCGGGGCGTTCTTCGCCGTCTCCACCGACCCGGCCGAGGGCGTCGATCCCACCTGGCGGCCGCTGCGCGGCCTCTACACCGACCCGCAGCCCCTGCGGGACCGCATCGCGCACGTCGGCCGGGTGCTCGGGGCGGGGGAGCGGGTCGCCGCGTCGATCACGTTCCAGGGGCTCGCGGCGCGGGTGCTGTCGGCGCCGTTCGCGACGGTCGCGGTGCACGGGGTGCTGCCCGATCTCACCGCCGCCGCACTGCACTGGCGTCCCTCGGCCACCGGGCCCTGGCCGCTGTGGTGCGCCGACCCGGGCTCCCGTGACCCCGACGAGCTGGCCGCCCTGCTCATCGACGATCACCTCGCCCCGCTGGTCGACGCCGTGCGCGCGCAGGTCTCGATCTCCGAGCGGGTGCTGTGGGGGAGCGTGGCGTCGTCGGTGGCGAGCGGGAAACGGCTGGTCGGCACCCCGCGCGCCACCGCGGTGGCCGAACAGCTGCTCGCCACCGGGCCGCTGGCCGGGACGGGGGAACTGCGCCCGCCGGCCGGCCCCGACCGGGACTGGACGTTCCGCCGCCGCTCGTGCTGTCTGTACTACCGGGTGCCCGGAGGCGGTCTCTGCGGCGACTGCGTCCTCGCTGCGCGGCCGTAGGGCCCGGGGTCCTCAGCCCAGCAGGACGTCGACGATCGTGACCCGGACGGTCACGGCGAGGCCGGTCTGGGCGGCCACCTCGGCCGCCACCTCCTGCTGCACGGTCCGGCACAGGTCGCGGCAGTTGTGGCCCAGCCGGGTGGCGATGGTGATCGAGACCTCGGCCTCCTGGCCGCGCACCACCGCGTTGACGCCGTCGGTGGGCAGCCGGGAGCGGTCCTGGCCGAGCACGCTGCCCGCCACCCCGACCAGGGTCTGGGCCAGGTCGGCGCGCAGCGCCACCACCCCGGGGACCCGGGCCGCGCGCCGGGCGGCGATGCGGGCCACCGCGCTGTCGCCCACGTTCAGGCGGACGTCCGTCACGGTTCCCCCCAGATGTCCACCACCGAGATGTCGACGCGCCGCACCGGCACCCCGAGGGTCTGCTCGCCGGCGGCCAGCACCATCTGCCGCACCCGGGCGGTGACCGAGGCCAGGTCGACCCCGAACCGTGCGGTGACGGTGATGGTGACGTCGGCGTCGAAGCGGTCGGGCACCTGCTCGATGCGGCAGCTGCGGGCGCGCAGCCCGTCCATCCGGTCGACGACGCCGCGCAGCACGCCCGCCGCGGCCGGCCGGCCCAGCCGGTTGGCGCCGTGCGGCGACTCCAGCTGCAGGACGTCGTGCGGGCGCAGCTCGCTCATCACCGCGCCCATGACGCGCTCCATGACCGACGGCGGCGGGTCGATGTCCTCGGCCGCCATCCGGTGCACGAGCGAGCTGAGCCCGGCGGCGTCGGCCCGCACGGCGGTGCAGTGCGGGCAGTCGCGCTCGTGCGCGTCGGGCGGGGTGCCGGCCTCGGCACGGTCCCAGACGACGGCGGCGTCGCGGCCGCAGGCGAGGGGCTCGAGGGCGACCTCGTCGATGGAGGTGCCACCGTCCAGAATCGGGTCTACCGCCATGCGCGCATCACCTCCGCCAGCCTCGTGCGGGCCCGGTGGATCCGGCCGCGCACGGCATCCTCGCTGGCGCCGGTGATCTCGGCTATCTCGGTGTACCCGAGACCCTCCATCTCGCGCAGCACCCAGCAGATCCGCAGGTCGTCGCCCAGTCCCTGCAGGGCCGTACCGAGCGCGGCCATGCTCGCGTCGGCCTCGGCGCTGCGCTCGGGCGAGTCGGGCGCCGGGGTGCCGTCCTCGACGTCCTCGACGGGCAACGGCCTGCGCTTGCGCAGCATCGCCAGGCACCGGTTGGTGACGACCCGGTACATCCAGGTGGAGAACGCCGAGTCGCCGCGGAAGCGGTCGATGCGCCGCCACGCGTCGAGCAGGGCCTCCTGCAGGGCGTCCTCGGCCTCGGCGTGGTCGCCCATCACGCGCGAGGCCAGCCGGTAGAGCGCGGCCTGGTGCCGTCGCGCCAGCGCCTCGAACGCGCGGACGTCGCCCTCCTGGGCGCGGACGACCAGGGTCAGGTCGTCCAGGTGGGGGCCGGGTGGGACCTCGACGCTCACCGGCGCCGGTTCCGCGAAGCCCTGCACGGGACCACGGTAGCCGCACCCGCTCCCGGCTGCGCCCGACGGTCCCGAGCCGGAAGGAGTCCCGGGATGACCCGGTCGAGGACGCCGCATCGGGCGTCGCCGACGCGTTCACGAGCTGATCGGGCACCGCACCGCCACGGGCGGTCCTCCCGGCGATGGGTTCGCGGGGACCGCTCGCCGGCGTGCCGGGAACCAGCTGATCGGGGGCGCTAACCTCGCCCCCGTGCCCGATCCCGAACCCCTCACCGACGCGGCGAAGGTCGCCGAGGCGGTGCTCGCCCACCCGGCGGTGGCCCGGCTCGACGGCGGCCCGTTCGGCACCGTCGCGTCCCTGCTCCCGGGCCGGCGGCGCATCCTCGGGGTGCGGATCGGCGTCGGCGACGAGCCGGTGGAGATCGCCGTCGTCGCGCGGCTGGGCACCCTCCTCCCCCAGCTGGCCGAGGAGCTCGGTGCGGCCGTCCGCTCGGTGCTCGGACCGGTCCGGGTCGACGTGACGGTCTCCGACGTCACCCCGGCCGTCGCCGTCGTCAGCGGGGTGGGTCGGGTGACGGACAAGGCCGTGCGCAGCGAACGCGGCCCGTTCGCCTAGACTCGCGTGATGCCCGGCGGCCGCCTCGAGCGTGCGCCGGCGTCCGAGGCTGGAGCCAGCCGACTGAGGAAGATCCACAGATCTAGGAGTACCCACACCGTGAAGAGCACCGTCGAGCGGCTGAGCCCGACGCGGGTCCGGATCAACGTCGAGGTGCCTTTCGACGAGCTGAAGCCGGACTTCGACCGCGCGTACAAGAAGATCGCCCAGCAGGTCAAGGTGCCCGGCTTCCGTCCGGGGAAGGTGCCCGCCCGCATCATCGAGGCCCGCCTGGGCCGCGGCGTGGTGCTGGAGGAGGTCGTGAACGGCGCGGTCCCGGCCAAGTACTCGGAGGCCGTCACCGCCGCCGAGGACCTCACGCCGATCGGTCGGCCCGACATCGAGGTCACCGAGATCGCCGACAACGACAAGATCTCCTTCACCGCCGAGGTCGACGTCCGCCCGGAGATCACCCTCCCCGACCTCGACTCGCTGACCGTCACCGTCGACGACGTCGAGGTCACCGACGCCGACGTGGACGAGCAGCTCGAGAACCTGCGCGCGCGCTTCGGCACGCTCACCGGTGTCGACCGCCCGGCCGCCAAGGACGACTTCGTCCTCATCGACCTCTCGGCCACCGTCGACGGCAAGGACGTCGAGGAGGCCCAGACCTCGGGCTTCTCCTACCAGGTGGGCCAGGGCGGCCTGATCGACGGGCTCGACGAGGCCGTCCAGGGCCTGTCGGCCGACGAGTCGAGGACCTTCACCTCCACGCTGGTCGCCGGCGAGTACGCCGACAAGGACGCCGAGATCACGGTCAAGGTCACCGCCGTCAAGGAGCGCCAGCTCCCCGACGCCGACGACGAGTTCGCGCAGCTGGCGAGCGAGTTCGACACCCTCGACGAGCTCACGGCCGACCTGCGCGAGCGCATGGGCAACGTCAAGCGCATGGAGCAGGTCAGCGCGGCCCGCGACAAGGTGCTCGACGCCATCACCTCGGCCACCGAGGTACCGCTGCCGGAGAGCGTCGTCGCGGCCGAGGTCGACTCCCGCGTCCACGACGCCATCCACCGCTTCGAGCACGACGAGGACGCCTTCGCGGAGTTCCTCACCACGCAGGGGCAGACCCGCGAGGAGTTCGACACCGAGGCCCGCGAGGAGTCCGAGAAGTCGGTCCGCACGCGCCTGGTGCTCGACGCGCTGGCCGACGCCGAGCAGATCTCGGTCAACGACCAGGAGCTCACCGAGCGCATCGTCTACCAGGCCCGTGAGTACCAGATGCCGCCCGAGGAGTTCGTGCGTCGCATCCAGGAGGCCGGCCAGCTCGGCGCCATCTACGCCGACGTCCGGCGCAGCAAGGCGCTCATCGCGGCGGTCCGCGCGGCCACCGTCACCGACGCGTCGGGCAACGCTCTGGACCTGTCGGACCTGCTGGGCGAGGACGAGGCCGAGGGTGACGGCATCGAGGTCCTGGAGGTCCCGGCCCCCGAGGACACGGACGACGCCCCCGAGGCCGTCGAGGGCGAGACCACCGAGAAGACGGCCACCGCCAGTTCTTGATCGCCCGTTCGGGGCGCCACGCCCAGAGCGAACATCCGGCGCGTACGCGGACGGCCCCCGAGCCGTCCGCGTAGGGTCGGTCCCAGACAACAGACGCGAGCTGACCAGCACAGAAGGCAGGGTGAAGTGAGCCCAACTGACCGTCTCATCGGAGCAGCCATGCGAGGCGGCGCACCGTCCTCGATGACGCTCTCGGACTCGGTGTACGAGCGGCTGTTGCAGCAGCGGATCATCGTGCTCGGCCAGCAGGTCGACGACGACATCGCCAACCGGATCGCCGCGCAGATGCTCCTGCTGGCGGCCGAGGACCCGAACGCGGACATCGCGCTCTACATCAACTCGCCGGGTGGCTCGGTCACCGCGGGGATGGCCATCTTCGACACGATGGAGTTCATCCCCTGCGACGTGTCCACCTACGCGATGGGCCTGGCGGCGTCCATGGGGCAGTTCCTGCTCTCCGCGGGTGCCCCCGGCAAGCGCTACGCGCTGCCGCACTGCCAGATCCTCATGCACCAGCCGTCGGCGGGTGTCGGGGGCACGGAGTCCGACATCTCCATCCAGGCCGAGTTGTTCAAGCGCCACAAGCGCGAGATGGCGGAGCTGATCGCCGGGCACACCGGCCAGTCCGTCGAGAAGATCATCGCCGACTTCGACCGTGACCGTTGGTTCTCCGCGCAGGAGGCCCTCGAGTACGGCTTCGTCGACCACGTGATCTCGCGCGCCGGGCAGCTGCCCGACGCGATCAGCGAGAACGGGAACGGGAGCAAGCAGTGAGCAGGTTCGAGATGCCCCAGTCCCGCTACGTCCTGCCGTCGTTCGTCGAGCGCACCAGCTACGGGGTCAAGGAGTCCAACCCCTACAACAAGCTGTTCGAGGAGCGCATCATCTTCCTCGGCGTGCAGATCGACGACGCGTCGGCCAACGACGTCATGGCGCAGCTGCTGTGCCTGGAGTCGGCCGACCCGGACCGCGAGATCAGCATGTACATCAACTCGCCCGGCGGGTCGTTCACCTCGCTCATGGCGATCTACGACACGATGCAGTTCATCCGCCCCGACATCCAGACGGTCTGCCTCGGGCAGGCCGCGTCGGCCGCGGCCGTGCTGCTCGCCGCCGGCACCCCGGGCCGTCGGCTCGCGGTGCAGAACGCGCGCATCCTGATCCACCAGCCGGCCACCGAGGGCTTCTACGGCCAGGTGTCCGACCTGGAGATCCAGGCAGCCGAGATCTCCCGCATGCGTCGCCTGCTGGAGTCCACGCTGGCCAAGCACAGCGGTCGTGACGAGGCCCTGGTCCGCCAGGACATCGAGCGCGACAAGATCCTCACGGCCACGGAGGCCAAGGAGTACGGGATCGTCGACGAGATCATCCAGAGCCGCAAGCTCTCCGCGGTCAGCTAGCAACCGGTGCCGGGGCCGCTCGTCGGCCCCGGCACCGACCGCCTGCCGAACACTCAGGGAAACCGGGCCGGCTGATGCTCCCCCGATGACCCGTTCGGCAGGTACCGTCACGAGGGCGCACCTACCGGGCCCGCCAGCTGGGACTGCGCTACTACGATATGGGGGTCTGCTCCTATGGCACGCATCGGCGATGGCGGTGATCTACTCAAGTGCTCGTTCTGCGGCAAGAGCCAGAAGCAGGTCAAGAAACTGATCGCCGGTCCTGGCGTCTACATCTGCGACGAGTGCATCGATCTCTGCAACGAGATCATCGAGGAAGAGCTGGCGGAGGCCGGTGAGGTCAAGCTCGACGAGCTGCCCAAGCCCGCCGAGATCCACGACTTCCTCGACCAGTACGTCGTCGGGCAGAGCCGGACGAAACGCACGCTCTCCGTGGCGGTCTACAACCACTACAAGCGCATCCAGGCGGGCGACAAGGGCCGCGGGGCCGATGGCGACGGCGTCGAGCTCGGCAAGTCCAACATCCTCATGCTCGGCCCCACGGGCTGCGGCAAGACCTACCTGGCCCAGACGCTGGCGAAGCTGCTCAACGTGCCGTTCGCGATCGCGGACGCCACGGCGCTCACCGAGGCCGGGTACGTCGGCGAGGACGTCGAGAACATCCTGCTCAAGCTCATCCAGGCGGCGGACTACGACGTCAAGCGGGCCGAGACGGGCATCATCTACATCGACGAGGTCGACAAGATCGCCCGCAAGTCGGAGAACCCGTCGATCACGCGCGACGTCTCCGGCGAGGGCGTGCAGCAGGCGCTGCTGAAGATCCTCGAGGGCACCACCGCGAGCGTCCCGCCGCAGGGCGGCCGCAAGCACCCGCACCAGGAGTTCATCCAGATCGACACGACGAACGTGCTGTTCATCGTGGCGGGGGCCTTCGCGGGTCTCGAGAAGATCATCAGCGACCGGGTGGGCCACCGCGGTCTCGGCTTCGGTGCCGAGATCCGGTCGAAGAGCGAGCTCGACACGTCGCAGAGCTTCGCCGAGACCATGCCCGAGGACCTCATCAAGTTCGGCCTGATCCCCGAGTTCATCGGCCGCCTGCCGGTGGTCGCCTCGGTCACCTCGCTGGACAAGGAGGCCCTGGTCAAGATCCTCACCGAGCCCCGCAACGCGCTGGTGAAGCAGTACCAGAAGCTGTTCGAGATGGACGGCGTCGAGCTGGAGTTCACCGACGACGCCATGGAGGCCGTGGCCGACCAGGCCATCCTCCGCGGCACCGGGGCCCGCGGCCTGCGGGCCATCATGGAGGAGGTCCTCCTCCCGGTCATGTACGACATCCCCAGCCGCGACGACGTCGCCAAGGTGGTCGTCACCGAGCAGACGGTGCGCAGCAATGTCAACCCGACGATCGTGCCGCGCACCCCGCCGCGCCGCGCCCGCCAGGAACGCTCGGCCTGACCGTTTTCGCACCCGACGCCCGGATCCCCATGGGGTCCGGGCGTCTCTTGTTGCGAGCTCACCTTTCTCGACTTAGGTTCACGCCGTCCTGTTCGTTCCCATCGGGGAAGGCGTCTGAATGCCTGCCGGTTTTCTCACTCGTGAGCGCATCGTCGCGCCGCCCGGATGGAGCCGTTGGCTCATCCCGCCGGCGGCCCTCTCGATCCACCTCGCCATAGGCCAGGCTTACGCGTGGACGGCGTTCAAGACCGCGCTGACCGCCACGATGCTCAAGGGCGACCCGAACGCCGGCGTGCTCACCGCGCTGCCCTTCCAGCTGGCCATCGTGATGCTGGGGCTCTCGGCGGCGCTGTTCGGTACGCGGGTCGACGCGCGGGGGCCGCGCTGGGCAATGGTCGTGTCCAGCTCGTGCTTCGTCGCCGGGTTCCTGATCTCCGCGCTCGGTGTCTCGATCGGGGCGTACTGGCTGGTGGTCCTGGGCTACGGCTTCGTGGGCGGCATCGGTCTGGGCATCGGCTACATCTCCCCGGTGTCCACGCTGATCAAGTGGTTCCCGGACCGTCCCGGCCTCTCCACCGGCATCGCGATCATGGGTTTCGGCGGCGGTGCGCTGATCGCCACGCCGCTGACCAACCAGCTGCTGGCCGCGTTCGGCGGCAGCGGGGCGAAGGCGGCCGCCTCCGGCGTCGCGCAGACGTTCCTCGTCATGGGCCTGATCTACGCCGTGTTCATGTCCGTCGGCTGGCTGCTGATCCGTGTGCCCGCCGACGACTGGAAGCCCGCCGGCTGGAATCCCGAGACGCAGACCGCGGGCGCGATGATCAGCACGAACAACGTCTCCGCGGCCAACGCGATCAGGACACCGCAGTTCTGGCTGCTGTGGGTGGTGCTGTGCTTCAACGTCACCGCGGGCATCGGCATCCTGGAGCGGGCGCAGGACATCTACAAGGACTTCTTCGGCGCCGGGGTCTCCCCGGCCGGTATCGCCGCTGCGGCAGGCGGTTTCGCGGCGATGCTGTCGCTGGCCAACTCCCTGGGGCGCATCCTGTGGTCGTCGGCGTCGGACCCGTTGGGGCGCAAGCGGATGTATATGATCTACCTCGGCGTCGGGGCCCTGCTCTACCTGGCGATCACGCTGCTGGGCAACAGCAACAAGGTCGTCTTCCTGATCTGCTCGATCTTCATCCTGTCGTTCTACGGCGCCGGCTTCTCCACCGCGCCCGCGTATCTGCGTGACCTGTTCGGCACCTACCAGGTCGGCGCCATCCACGGTCGGCTGCTGACGGCCTGGTCGGTCGCCGGGGTGCTCGGCCCGCTGATCGTCAACGCCCTGGCCGACGCCAACAAGGGGATCGCCGGTCCCGGCCGGTACACCACCGCGTTCATCATCATGATCGTGCTGCTGGTGATCGGGTTCGTCGCGAACCTGCTGATCCGGCCGGTGAGCGCGAAGTTCCACGAACCGGCGGAGAAGATCATCAGGCCCGAGGGAGCACAGGCATGACCACCCAGGACAAGCCCGCCGTCAACCCGGTACTGGCGGTACTCGCCTGGCTGTGGGTGGTCGTGCCCTTCGGCTACGGGTTGTACGAGCTGCTCATCAAGATCCCGGCCTTGTTCGGCAACTGACGCTGCGGATGCGGGCCGGTCGCATTAACGTGCTCCTGATGACTGAGAGCAGCGATGCGACCGCCCTGTCCGACTGGGTCACCGCCGTGGCCCGGGAACTGGGCCTCGACGAGGCGTTCGACGGGCGCGGCACCGTCGACATGGTGCTGGACCTGACCGCCGACGTCGCCCACGGCGTCAGCCGGCCCGGGGCGCCCGTCACGGCGTTCCTGGTCGGGATCGCGGCCGGCCGCGCCGAGGACCCGGCGGTGGCCGCCCGCGACTACGCCCAGAAGATCAGCAAGCTCGCGGACACCTGGAAGGACTGATCACGCGGTCATGTCCATCTGGGCGATGACCTTCGTCGGACGCAGCCGCACCAGCAGCTCGCCCGGCACGCCGTTGCGCTTCCCGAACTGCTCCGCGAGCTCGTCCCCGACGTAGCGGCGGGCGATCTCCGTGGCCGAGCGCAGCAGCTCGTCGGGGTCCTCCGAGGTCACGGCCTCGCCCTGCACCTGGACGAACCCGTAGGGCGACACCTCGGAGTCGACGCAGACCACCAGCCGCGGGTCACGCGCGATCGCCTTGCCCTTGGCGGTGTCGGCGCCGGTGTTGAAGACCAGGTCGTCCCCGTCGACGACGAACCAGATGGGGGCGACCAGCGGGCGGCCGTCCGCGGCGATCCAACCCAGCTTCCCGGTCCGGGTGGTCTCGGACAGGAACGCGCGGACCTCGGGGGACGCTCCTATGGTTCGTCAAGCCGCGCAGACGGCTGACGTGGGTGGGTTCTCGAGCTGGCGGTAGAGCTGGCGGGCGATGTAGCGCTTGAGGCATCGCTTGATCTCCCGGTCGGTCTTGCCCTTGCTGCGTCGCTTCTCGGCGTAGGCGCGGGTGTCGGGGTCGTACTGGAGCCGGGATAGCACGATGGTGTGCAGGGCGCGGTTGAGCTGGCGGTTACCGGAACGGTTGAGCCGGTAGCGCACGGTCTTGCCGGAGCTGGCGGGGATCGGGGCGGCGCCGGCGAACGCGGCGTCGCTGCGGCAGCGGCCGGTGTGTGACCAGGCGGTGAGCACGATCGCGGCCACGATCGGGCCGACCCCGCACAGCTCGAGCAGGTCCGGGCGCCAGGACCGCACGATGGTCCGGATCGCTCGTTCGTGCTCGTCGGCCTCGGTCTGCAGGGCGCGGATGCGCCGCGCCAGGGTGCGCAGCGTGGACAGCGCGGTGAAGGTCTCGATGTCGGTGGTGGCCGCGCCGGACCGGACCCGACTCGCGATGTCGATCATCTCGCGGGTGGAGTGGCCCCGGAAGCGGGCTCGTACCGGTTCGGGGACGGTGATCACCAGGGCACGTAGCTGACGCTGCGCGGTGGTCGCGGCGTCCACGGCGCTGCGCCGCGCGGTCAACAACGCCTGCAACGCCGCGCGTTCGGGCCCGGTCTTCGGGGCGGCCAGTTTCGTGCGGGCCAGGGCGTCACGGGCGGCGCGTTCGGCGTCGATCACATCGGATTTGGCCCCGGCCCGGCGCGCGGGCCGGACCGGGCGGTCGAGCTCGACGACCAGCTCGGCGGTGTCGGCGAGGTGGCGGGTCAGACCGGCGCCATAGCCGCCGGCGCCCTCGATCGCCCAGGCCCGCAGCCCGCTGCGGGTCTCGGCCAGTTCCAGCAGCTGGGCGTAGCCGTCGGCGTCCGCGGGGACGGTGATGGTGGCGAGTAGCGCGCCGCTGCCGGTGGCGACGAGCGCGGCGGTGTGGGTATCGGCGTGGGTGTCGACCCCGATGATGAGCTCGACCAGTTCTGCCAGCATGGACATCGCGTTCACTCTCCTGACCGTGGGCGGACGTGGGTCCGGTCCGGTGCGGAGCTCGGCAGGACTGGTGACGGGACACGCCAGCTGCTACTGGCGGTCATGCTCCTGATCAGGCCATCAGCTCCGGCCGGGCCGGTGCCGACAACAGCCGGTGGACAAGTCCGGACAAAGGCATCTCGCCAGTCAGATCACGGGTCACACCGACTGCTGTCACCACCAACCCACCACTACCGGGCCGGCCTGCCCACCCTCACAGTCAGTTCAGCCATCCTCGAAGCGTAGGGCGGAATGATCGGGGTCTCCGGCAGGGTTGCCCCAGGGTGACGACCGCAGTCTCCCCACGCACCCGGATCCCCCGCGTGGTGCTGGTCCTGTCCGCGTGCGTCTTCGCGCTCGGTACCAGCGAGTTCATGATCGCCGGGTTGCTGCCGGAGATCGCGTCCGACCTGGCCGTGACGATCCCGCAGGCCGGCTACCTCATCTCGGCGTTCGCGGTGGGCATGATCGTGGGCGCGCCCACGATGGCGGTCCTCACCCTGCACATGCCGCGCCGCACCACGCTGGTCACGGCGCTCGCCGTCGTCGCCGCCGGGCAGGTGGCGGGGGCGCTCGCGCAGGACTACACGCTGATGTTCGTCGCGCGGATCGTCACCGCGGTGGCGATGGGCGCGTTCTGGGCCGTGGCCGCCGTCGTCACCGTGTCGTCGGTGGGGCCGCGCGACCGGGCCCGGGCGCTGTCGGTGCTGCTCGCCGGGCTCACGGTGTCCAACGTGGCCGGCATTCCGCTGGGCACGCTGGTGGGCCAGCAGTTCGGGTGGCGCGCCTCGTTCTGGTCGGTCGGCGCGCTGGCGGCGCTGGGCGTGATCGGGGTGCTCGTGAGCGTCCGCAACCGGCCCGCCGAGGACGCGCCGCCGCGGCTCGCGGCCGAGGTCTCGGCGTTCCGCCGCGGCCGGCTGTGGGTCGCGTTCGGCACCACCGCGCTCTACCAGGCCTCGGTGGTCGGGCTGGTCAGCTACATCGCGCCGCTGCTCACCGACGTCACCGGCCTCGACGCCGTGTGGGTGCCCGTCGTGCAGCTGGGCTTCGGCGTCGGCAGCTTCGTGGGCGTGATCATCGGCGGGCGGGTGGCCGACGCGCACCCGTGGTCCACGCTGTTCGGGGCGCTGGCCGGAGTCGTGGTGCTGCTCGCGCTCGTGGGGCTGTTCGCGCCGGTGCCCGTGGTCATGGTGACGCTCGTGGTGCTGCTCGGCATGGTCGCGTTCGTCATCGCCGCGCCGCTCAACGCCCGGGTGTTCGCGCTGGCCGGGGCCGCGCCCACGCTGGCGAGCGCCGCCAACACCTCCGCGTTCAACGTCGGCAACTCGGTCGGGCCGGCCCTGGGCGGGCTCGTGATCGCCGCGGGCCTCGGCTACGCCGCGCCCGCGTGGGTGGGCGTCGGGCTGGCGCTGGGCGCGGTGGCGCTCGGGCTCGTGTCGTGGTCACTGGACCGGCGAGACGTGTCCGTCTGATCGTTTCGTCGCGTTCACCCGCCAGGTCGTCCGGGTGCTCACCGCCATCCGGCGGCCAGTTGACCGTCACGCTGCGTGGACCGGACGGGGGCGACCTGTGGTCGACCACCCCCACGGCAACGCGGTGAATCCGTAGCGTCGGCGCTCCCGCTGGGGGAGGATCGCCTCCATGCGGACGGTGTGCGGGCTGGCGAGGCGGGCTCAGACGCTGCTCGGACGGCACCGGGCCGGGTCCGCGCCCGTCGCCCCCGTGCGCCCGCTCGCCGGGGGCCGCAGCCCGCTGGTCACCGACCAGCTCGGCGAGCAGCGGCGCGGCGGCGCCCGCCTCGACCAGGTCGACGGCACCACCTGCGGCTCGGCCGTCCTCGTCGCCCTGGCGGCGTGGGCCGACCCGGCCGAGACCGCAGGCCTCGACGGCACCACGGGCGTCGCGGTCGGGGCCGGCATCGGCACGACCGTGGGGTTCGGCGCCCGCTTCGACGCGCGGCAGAAGCAGGTGCACAAGGAGTCCACGCGGTTCTGGCCGCAGGCGATCGGCACGTCGCCGTGGGGGATGGTGGCCTGGCTGCGCCGCCACGCCCCGGGCGCCGGGCCCTACCGGGTGCGGCTGGTCGACGACATGTCCGGGGCCGACGTGGCCGACGCCCTCGCCGAGGCCGGCGCGGCGCTGACCGCGGGCCGTCCGGTGCCGCTGCTCGTCGGGACGTTCGTGCCGAGGCACTACTGCATGGCCCTGGGCCGCGACGGCACGGGCTGGCGCGTCTACGAGCCGAGCAGCGGCCAGGTGCGGGCGCTGGACCTCGACGTGATCCGGAACCGGAAGCCGGCCCCCGTCCTGGGCTTCGACCGCCTCCACGCTCTCCTCCTACCCACCTGAACTAAGCTTGGTCGGGTGACCGACACCCTCCCACCGCGAACTGCCGACCTCCCCGCCCAGTGGAACCCGGGCGAGGTAGAGGCGGGCATGTACGAGCGCTGGGTCGACGCCGGCTACTTCACCGCCGACGCGCAGTCCGAGAAGCCGCCGTTCTGCATCGTCATCCCCCCGCCCAACGTCACGGGCAGCCTGCACATCGGCCACGCGTTCGAGCACACGCTCATCGACATCATGTGCCGCCGCAAGCGCATGGCGGGCTACGAGACGCTGTGGCTGCCGGGTATGGACCACGCGTCCATCGCCGTCCACGCGCTGGTCGAGCGCGCGCTGGCCGCCGAGGGCACCAGCCGCCGCGAGCTGGGCCGGGAGGCGTTCATCGAGCGCACGTGGCAGTGGAAGGAGGAGCACGGCGGCAAGATCCTGGCCCAGATGCGCCGCCTCGGTGACAGCGTCGACTGGACCCGCGAACGCTTCACCATGGACGAGCGGTCCAACCGCGCCGTCCTCACCATCTTCAAGCGCCTCTTCGACGACGGCCTGATCTACCGCGCGGAGCGGATGGTCAACTGGTCGCCCGAGATGCGCAGCGTGCTGTCCGACGTCGAGGTGGAGCACAAGGAGGTCGAGGGCGAGCTCGTCTCCATGCGCTACGGCTCCCTCGACGACGCCGAGCCGCACATCGTCGTCGCCACCACCCGCGTCGAGACGATGCTGGGCGACACCGCGATCGCGGTCCACCCCGACGACGAGCGCTACACGCACCTCGTCGGCACCGAGATCGAGCTGCCGCTGGTCGGCCGCATGATCAGGATCGTGGCCGACGAGCACGTCGACCCGAGCTTCGGCACGGGCGCGGTCAAGGTCACCCCGGCCCACGACCCCAACGACTTCGAGGTCGGGCGGCGCCACGACCTGCCGATGCCGACGATCATGGACGAGACCGGGAAGATCGCGGACACGGGCACCGAGTTCGACGGCATGGACCGGTTCGAAGCCCGCGTGAAGGTCCGGGAGGCCCTCGCGGCCCAGGGTCGGATCGTCGCCGAGAAGCGCCCGTACGTCCACAGCGTCGGGCACGCCTCGCGCGGCAAGTTCGAGCCCATCGAGCCGCGGCTCTCCCTGCAGTGGTTCGTCAAGGTCGCGCCGCTGGCCGAGGCCGCGGGCGACGCCGTCCGCAGCGGCGACGTCATCGTCCACCCCAAGGAGCTCGAGCCGCGCTGGTTCGGCTGGGTCGACAACATGCACGACTGGTGCATCTCGCGCCAGCTGTGGTGGGGCCACCGCATCCCCGTCTGGTACGGGCCGAACGGCGAGGTCGTCTGCCCCGGACCCGACGAGCAGCCGCCCGCCGGCTACACCCAGGACGAGGACGTCCTCGACACCTGGTTCTCCTCGGGCCTGTGGCCGTTCTCCACGCTGGGCTGGCCGGAGAAGACGCCCGACCTGGCCAAGTTCTATCCCACCTCGGTCCTGCACACGGGCTACGACATCCTGTTCTTCTGGGTCGCCCGGATGATGATGTTCGGCCTCTACGCCATGGACGAGAAGCCGTTCGACACCATCTCGCTGCACGGCATGGTCCGCGACCAGCACGGCAAGAAGATGTCGAAGACCGTCGGCAACACGGTCGACCCGAACGTCTGGATGGACGAGTTCGGCACCGACGCGGTCCGGTTCGCGCTGGCGCGGGTCGCCAACCCGGGCACCGACGCGCCGATCGGCGACGACAACGTCCTCGCCGCGCGCAACTTCGGCACCAAGCTGTGGAACGTCACGCGGTTCGCGATGAGCAGCGGAGCGTCGCCCGCGCTGCCGCTGCCGAGCGCGCCCACCGATGCCGACGCCTGGATCCTGGGGCGGCTGCGTGAGGTCCGCGACCAGGTCGACGCGCTGCTGGAGGACTTCCAGTTCGCCAAGGCCACCGAGGCGCTCTACCACTTCACCTGGGACGAGTTCTGCGCCTGGTACGTCGAGCTGGCCAAGCCGCAGCTCGCCGACGAGGCCACCGAGGACGGCACGCGTGCCGTCCTCGGGCACGTCCTCGACGCGCTGCTGCGCCTGCTGCACCCCATCAGCCCGTTCATCACGGAGGCACTGTGGCAGGCGCTGACGGACGGCGAGTCGATCGTCGTGGCGGAGTGGCCGGTGGCCCCGGGCGCTCCGGTCGATCCCGCCGCGGCCCGGCGCGTCACCGACGCCCAGAAGCTGATCACCGAGATCCGTCGCTTCCGCACCGAGCAGCGCGTCCCCGACAGCCGCCGCGTGCCCGCACGCCTCGTCGGGCTGGACGCGGCCGGGCTCGGCGCGCACCGCGCGTCGGTCGTCGCGCTCAACCGGCTGGAGGCGACGGCGCCCGACTTCGCCCCGACCGCCACGCTCGAGGTCGCCCTGGCCACGGGCACGATCCAGGTCGAGCTCGACACCTCCGACGCCATCGACGTCCCCGCCGAGCGTGCCCGGCTGGGCCGTGACCTCGCCGCGGCGCAGAAGGAGCTCGACCAGGCCGACAAGAAGCTGGGCAACCCGAAGTTCGTCGACAAGGCCCCGGCCGACATCGTCGACGGCATCCGGGCCCGGCGGGCGGCGGCCGAGGCCGACATCGAGCGGATCAACGCCCGCCTCGCCGCCCTGCCCCGCTCATGACCGGTCCCGAGGGAGAGGGCGAGATCCCGTCGCCCGAGGACGCGGTGATCTCGCACGTCCTCGACGCCATCCGCGGTGGCGACACCCCCGACGTGGTCCCCCCGACGTCCACGGTGGCGAGCTACGCGGAGTTCCTCGCCGTCGAGGCCGAGCTGGACAAGCGCTGGCCCGAGACGGTGATGGAGCCCTCGCTCGAGCGGATCTCCGCGCTGGTCGACGCGCTGGGCGAGCCGCACCGCGGCTACCCGGTGGTGCACCTGACCGGTACCAACGGGAAGACGTCCACGGCCCGGATGGTCGACGCGCTGCTCACCGAGATCGGGCTGCGCACCGGCCGCTACACCAGCCCGCACCTGCAGCGGGCCACCGAGCGCATCAACGTCGACAACCGCCCGATCACGCCCGAGCGCTACGTCGAGCTCTACCGCGACGTGCTGCCGTTCGTCGACATCGTGGACGCCGAGCTCGGCGGTCTCTCCAAGTTCGAGGTGCTCACGGCGATGGGCTTCGCCGCGTTCGCCGACGCGCCGGTCGAGGCCGGGGTGATCGAGGTGGGGCTCGGCGGGCGCTGGGACGCCACCAACGTCGCCGACGCCGCCGTCGCCGTGATCACGCCGATCGGGCTCGACCACGCCGAGTTCCTCGGCACCGACATCCTCGGCATCGCCCGGGAGAAGGCCGGGATCATCAAGCCCGGCTCGGTCGCGGTGCTGGCGGCCCAGGACAAGGCCGTGGCCGAGGTGCTGCTGGAGCGCTGCGTCGAGGTCGGGGCGCAGGTGGCCCGCGAGGGCGCCGAGTTCGGCGTGGCCGAGCGCGAGATCGCGGTGGGCGGCCAGCGGCTGGCCCTGCGCGGCCTCTCGGGCATGTACGACGACATCTTCCTGCCGCTGCACGGCGAGCACCAGGCGTCCAACGCCGCGATCGCCCTCGCGGCGGCGGAGGCACTGATCGGGGCCGGGCCCAAGCAGCCACTCGACCCGGATGCCGTGCGTGACGCCTTCGCCGGCGTCCGCTCGCCCGGGCGGCTGGAGCGGCTCGCCGCCGGCCAGGGCGTGCCCACCGTGCTCGCCGACGCCGCCCACAACCCGCACGGCGCCCGCGCGCTGGCCGCCGCGCTCACCACGGAGTTCCGGTTCACCCGGCTCGTCGGCGTCGTCGGGGTGATGCGGGAGAAGGACGCCCGCGGCATCCTCGCGGAGCTGGAGCCGGTGCTGCAGGAGATCGTGGTCACGGCCAACTCCTCGCCCCGCGCGATGGACCCCGACGAGCTCGGGGCGCTGGCCACCGACGTGTTCGGGGCCGACCGCGTGAGCGTCGAGCCGTCGCTCTCGCGCGCCGTCGAGCAGGCGGGGGAGCTGGCCGAGGAGGGGGGCGAGTCCGGGGTGGGCGTCGTGATCACCGGGTCCGTCGTCACCGTCGGCGAGGCCCGCACGCTGTTCGGGCTGGAGCCCGCGTGATGACGCCGGCCACGTCACCGGTCGAGGAGCGCCCGGCATGACCGAGCCCGTGCGCCCGCCCGCGACCGACCCGATGAAGGGCATCCGCGGCGTCTTCGCGGCCACCCTGATCCTCGAGGCCATCGTCGTGCTGCTGGCGCTGCTCGTGCTGTCCAAGTTCGGCGACGGCGCCACGCCGCTGAGCACCAGCCTGGTCGTCGGCGTCGCGGTGCTGATGATCGTGGGCTCCGGTCTGCAGCGTCGCTCCTGGGGCCTGACGTTCGCGCTGGTGATGCAGGCCGTCACGATCGTCGTCGGGTTCGTGTTCGTGCCGGTGCTCGGCGTGATGGGCGTCGTGTTCGCGCTGGTGTTCGGCGCGCTGATGCTCATGCGGCGCGACGTGGCCCGGAAGATGGCGCGCGGCGAGCTGCCCAGCCAGCAGGGCTGAGGCGTACTCCAGCCCGTCGGTCTGGCGCAGCCACTCCGCGAACAGGGCGCCGTCGATCCGCCCTCTCGTAGGGCGGGGAGCAGTCGCCGATACCCTGGGCGACGTGACTGAACGCACTCTCGTCCTCGTCAAGCCCGACGGCGTCGGGCGCAAGCTCGTCGGCGAGGTCCTGGCCCGCATCGAGCGCAAGGGCCTCGACATCGTCGCCCTCGACCTGCGCACCGTCGACCGCGACACCGCTGAGCAGCACTACGCCGAGCACGACGGCAAGCCGTTCTTCGAGTCCCTCCTGGAGTTCATCACCTCCGGCCCGGTCCTCGCGGCCGTCGTCGAGGGCCCGCGCGCGATCGCGGCCTGGCGCCAGCTCGCCGGCGGCACCGACCCCGTCGAGAAGGCCACGCCCGGCACCATCCGCGGCGACTTCGGGCTCGAGACCCAGTTCAACCTCGTGCACGGCTCCGACTCCCCCGAGAGCGCCGCCCGGGAGATCAAGCTCTGGTTCCCGAACCTGTGACACCCACCCTGGTGGAGCACGTGCACCAGGGGCTCGAAGAAGCACTGGTGCACCCCGACGCCCAGAGGCGCGGACGGGGCGCAGCGCTGCTCGACGCCGTCGCGGCCGATGCCCGCGGGCTGGGCCTGGAGCACCTGCTGCGCTCGGTCCGCGGCGGCACGACCCTGCCGGAGTTCTACCGCCGTCAGGGCTGGACCGAGGTCGGCCGCTTCCCGGGCGCCCTGCGCCTGGGCCCGGGCGACGTGCGCGACGGGCACTGGTTCCAGGTGCGCCTCCTTCCCTGACCGGTTCCGTCGGTGATCCCGGTTACCGTCTCCGACATGGGGGACGGACTGGTCCAGGCCCGGGGACTGCGCAAGCGCTTCGGGGAGTTCGAGGCGGTGCGGGGCGTGGACGTCGACGTCGCGCGCGGTGAGGTGTTCGGGTTCCTCGGGCCCAACGGCGCGGGCAAGTCGTCCACGATGCGGATGATCGGCTGCGTGTCGCCGCGCACCGGCGGGTCATTGCAGGTCCTGGGCCTCGACCCGGCCGCCGACGGCCCGCGCATCCGGGCCCGCATCGGCGTGGTGCCGCAGCTCGACAACCTCGACGCCGAGCTCACCGTCCGGCAGAACCTGCAGATCTACGGCCGGTACTTCGGGCTGTCGAAGGCGCACGTGCGGGAGAAGGCCACCGAGCTGATGGAGTTCGCGCGGCTCACCGACCGCGCCGACGATCCCGTCGAGCCCTTGTCGGGCGGTATGAAGCGGCGCCTCACCATCGCCCGCGCCCTGGTCAACGACCCCGAGCTGCTGCTGCTCGACGAGCCCACCACGGGGCTCGACCCGCAGGCCCGCCACCTGCTGTGGGAGCGCCTCTACCGGCTCAAGCGCGAGGGCGTCACGCAGATCATCACCACCCACTACATGGACGAGGCCGAGCAGCTGTGCGACCGGCTGGTCGTCATGGACGGCGGGGTGATCGTCGCGGAGGGCTCGCCCTCGGAGCTGATCGCCCGGCACTCCACCCGCGAGGTGCTGGAGCTGCGGTTCGATCCCGAGCTGCGCCCGGCGGCGGCCGAGCTGGAGCCGCTGGCCGAGCGGGTGGAGGAGCTGCCCGACCGGATGCTGCTCTACACGGCCGACGGCGAGCACACCCAGGGCGAGGTCCATCGCGCCGGGCACCGGCCGCAGTCGTCGCTGGTGCGTCGCTCGTCGCTGGAGGACGTGTTCCTGCGGCTCACGGGCCGGACGCTGGTGGACTGATGACCTCCTCGTTGGCCCCACCCGGTTACGGCCGCGGCGTGCTGATCGTCGTCGAGCACTTCTGGACGTGGTACCGGCGCAACTGGCGAGCGACGGCCGTGTCGTCGGTGCTGCAGCCGCTGCTGTTCCTGCTGGCGTTCGGCGTCGGCTTCGGTTCGTTGGTCGACCGCGGGGGCGGCGCGGCCGCGGCCACCGGCGGGGTGTCGTACCTGGTCTACCTCGCTCCGGCGCTGCTGGCGGTGTCGGCGGTGCAGAGCGCGGCGTTCGAGTCCACCTACCCGGTGCTGTCGGGCTTCAAGTGGCAGCGGATCTACCACGCGATGACGGCCGGGCCGATCACCCCGGGCCAGGTCGCGCTCGGCCACCTCGCCTGGGTGGCGGCCAAGATGGCCGGGTCCGGCGCGATCTACATCGTGGTCATCGCGCTGGTCGGCGGCGTCACCGGGCCGGGCATCGTGGTGTCGCTGCTGGCGGCCGTGCTCACCGGCGCCGCGGTGGCGTCGCTGGTCACGGCGTTCGCCGCCACCGTCGAGACCGAGGGCGGCGCGTTCAACGTCATCTTCCGGTTCGTGGTCATCCCGATGACGCTGTTCTCCGGCACGTTCTTCCCGGTCGACCGGCTGCCGGCGGTGGTCCGGCCACTGGCCTGGGTGTCGCCGCTGTGGCACGGCACCGAGCTGGCCCGCATGGCCGCGCTGGGGCGCTGGACGCTCTTCCCGGCCCTCGGCCACCTCGCCTACCTGTCGGCGTTGCTGGCGGTGGGCGTCGTGCTGGCCACGCGGCTGTTCACGAGGAGGCTGGCCCGGTGACGCCGTTGATCTGGCGGTTCCTGCCGGCGGGCGGTTACGCCGGGCGACCCGGTGCGCTGATCCTGCGCTCGACCACCGCGTCACGCCGGGCCTGGCTCGCGTTCCTGTCCGGGTTCTTCGAGCCGGTGTTCTACCTCGTCGCGATGGGGCAGGGGCTCGGGTCGCTCGTCGGCGCCCTGCCCGGCCCGGACGGGCGGCCGATCAGCTACGCCGCGTTCATCGCGCCCGGGCTGCTCGCCGCGTCGGCGATGAACGGGGCGGTGTTCGACTCCACCTACAACGTGTTCTTCAAGCTCAAGTACGCGCGGCTCTACGACGCGATGCTGGCCACGCCGCTCGGGCCCGTCGACGTCGCGCTGGGGGAGATCGGCTGGGCCCTGATCCGCGGGGGGCTGTATGCGCTGGGCTTCCTGTCGGTGATGGCCGGGTTCGGGCTGCTGGCCTCGCCGTGGGCGCTGCTGGCCCTGCCGGCGGCGCTGGTGGTGGCGTTCGCGTTCGCCGCGGTGGGCATGGCGGCCACGTCGTTCATGCGGTCGTGGCAGGACTTCGACCTGGTCACGCTCGCGATCCTGCCGATGTTCCTGTTCTCCACCACCTTCTACCCGCTGTCGGTGTACCCGCGGTGGCTGCAGATCGTGGTGGAGTGCCTGCCGCTGTTCCACGCGGTGGAGCTGATGCGGGGGCTCACCACCGGGGTGGTCGGCCTCGGGCTGCTCGGGCACCTGGCGTACTTCGTCGTCATGATCGGCGGCGGGGTGGCGGTGGCCTCGCGGCGCCTCGACGCGCTGCTGCTGCGATGACGCGCCGGGCTTCGACGACGCGTGGGGAATCTCGGTTGAACCTGTCAGGCGACTCGGGTAGCCCCGTTGCCCGGCCGGGTCGATGATGTGGTCATGACGGTCATCTCTCCCCGCTCCGCCCGTGTCGATCTCGTGCGGAGCTCCGTGGTGGCGGTGCTCGCCGTCGTCCAGATCGTGGTGGGTGGGCTCGGGGGGAGCGGCGCCTTCGGCGAGTCGATGGGTGTGGTGGCCAACGACTACCGCACGCCGCTGCTCGCGGCGGGCTGGGCGTTCTCGATCTGGGGGCTGATCTACCTCGGGTTCCTCGCGTACGCGGTCTACCAGCTCCTCCCGGCGCAGCGCAGCCGCGAGGTCCACCGCCGCACCGGCTGGTGGATGGCGGCGTCGGCGGTGTTCAACCCGCTGTGGATCCTCGCCTTCGGCGGGCGGGCCGTCCTCCTCGCCGAGCTGGTCATCATCGCGCTCCTGGTGACGCTGGCCGTCGTGTTCGGGCGGCTGAGCCACGAGCCCGCGGCCGACGTCCGCGAGCGGGTGCTGTTCCGCGGCCCGGTGGCGCTCTACACCGGCTGGGTCTCGCTGGCCACCGTGCTCGGCACCGCCGCCACCGGGGTGTGGGCCGGGCTGCCCGGCGACAACGCGCTCGCCGCCATCGCCGCCGTGGTCGTGCTGCTCGCCGCCGCCGCGATCGTCGCGTGGGTCGTGCTCTCGGGCACCGCGGTCGCGGCCTACGCGGCGGCCACCGTGTGGGCGCTGGCCGGGATCGCGCTCAACGACCCGCCTCCCGCCGTCGTCGTCACCGGGGCCATCGCCGTCGTGATCGTGCTGGCCGCCACGGCCCGCCGCATCACCACCGCGGGCAACCGGGTGCGCGCCGCCTGGGGCTGAGCCTCAGGGCAGGTCCACCCGCTGCAGCGTCCCCTCGTCGAACCGGACGAGCCCGCCCTCCACCGTGAACAGCGTGTCGAGGCGCGGATCCTGCGCCACCACCGTGACCGCACCGTCGGTGGTGACCGCGAGCGCCACCCCGTCGGAGACGACCACCGCGCGCCCGGACGCGTCGAGGACGATGTGGGCGCGGGGGAGCCCGAGCCGGTTCGCGGCCACGCCCTTCGCCAGCTGCACCACCACGGGCCCCGCGTCGTCGCGCCCGGTTCCCGCGTCGATCACGGGACCGAGCACCCGGTCGCCGTCCAGGGCCAGCAGGCGGCCGTCGGCGAGCACCCAGCCGCGCCCGTCGGGGCGCACGACGCCGCCGTCGATCCGCCCCGCCACCACGCGCTGCGCGATGCCTCCGTCGATCCGGAACGCGCCCCCGGCGGTGCCGACCAGCGGGGGCCGGCCGCCGAGGTCGCTGAGCAGGGCCGGCCGGTCCGGCAGGTCCACGGCGGGGAAGCGCTGCTCGGGCATCCCGGGCCGGCCGTGCACCAGCGCCGCGCGCCCATCGGTGGTCTCCAGCCACCACACGCCGCCCGTCCCGTCCGGGACGACGGGGCCGAGCTCGCCGTCCAGCCGTCGGCCGAGCGGGGTGCTCCCGCCGTCGGGGGAGAGCGCGACGATCGCACCGGTGCCGAGCCGGCCGCTCGCCCAGCGACCGGCCACGTCCAGCGGCACCCCCAACGGATCGCCCGCGGTGTTCGCGACGGGCGTGAACCGCGCCGGCGGCCCGACGGCCGGGGGAGCGGCCGCGCAACCGGCTGGCGTCACGGGCAGTGGGACCAGGGCCGCGACCGCGTCGGGCAGCCGCCACACCGAGGTCCCCGTGGCCAGCACGAGCGCGCCGTCGGGGGTGGCGACGAGGTCCGACACCGGGCCGGGCACCGGTGCCGCCACGGCCCGCAGGAGCCCGTCGGGCCCGAGGCGGACCAGCCGGTCACCGGAGGCGAACCACACCCCGCCCTGTGCGTCCGGAGCCGGCGGGGTCGCCGTGGGCAGGAAGGCGGTGCGGGGGTCGGCGGTGAGGCCGCACGTGGGGTCGAGGCCGCCGACCAGCGTGGCGACCTCGAGCGCGTTCGGCCTCGGGGTGACGCGGTCGATCCGGACGCCGCTCGTGGACGCCGTGGCGCCGATGGCGCCGCCGCGGACCGGGCGCAACGTCGTGACGTCGAGCCGTTCGCCGCTCGTGGGAGCGTCGATCGTGACCACCGGCAGGTAGGTGGCCGCGAGGTTCTGCGGCCCGTCGTAGGAGGCGAGGACGAGCCGGCGCACCGTGTCCGGCGGGTCGCCGACGGCCCGCAGCCACACCGAGCCGTCGTCGCCGACGCGCCCGGCCGCGGCCACGTCGCGGATGCGCACGGCCACCGGGTCGCCGGCGCTCAGCCCGGTGACCATGACGGCGCCGGGGGCGACCCAGCGCGCGACGCGGTTCCCGGCCACGCCGAGGACGCCCAGGGGATGGCCGCGGTCGCCGTCGGGGACGCGGGCCAGGAGCGGGGAGGGTTCGGCGGCACCGGTCAGCCCGTCGACGTCCACGACCGCCGCGGCCCCGTCCAGCACCGTCAGGGTGGCGGGGCGGTCGAGGCCGCGCAGCCTGACGAACGGGCCGTCGGCGACCACGGCGGCCTGCGGCGGCCCGGCCACCACGGTCGTCGCAGCGGCGCCGAGCACAACGGCGGCCGCGGCGACACCCCACCGCCGGATCGACGTCGCGGGTACGGCCACACCGGCTACGGCGCACACCGCCGCCCCGGTCCCGACCAGCACCGTGATCCAGGGCCCCGTGACCCAGGGCCCCGTGATCGAGAGCCCCGCGATCCCGAGGTCCGGCATCCCGGTGCCGCCCAACAGCCCCGTGACACCGGCCGCCACGGCCGAGCCTCCGGCGGCGGCCACCGCGGCCCGGGCGAACGGCCACGCCGCGACGGTCGCCACGACGGCGAGCAGGGCCGTTCCCACGACCACCCCGACCCCGGTCGGCCCGACGACCTGCCAGCCCGCCGTCGTCCCCCCGTCGAGCGCGACGGTGGGGCCCGGCACGAGCAGCACCGGCGCCCCGGCCGGGCGCCGCCACGGCAGCACCAGCGCGGCGGCGGCCAGAGCGGCGAGTCCGGCGCCCGCGAGCAGCACGGGAGTTCGGTGACGCACGGCTCCTCCTCCCACCCGGTGGGTCGACGGTAGCGGGGATCCGGCCGCTCCCGCGTACCGTTACGGCGGGGCCGCGCGGCCCGGAGCGGAGGCCACACAGTCATGATCACCGGCAGCATCGTCGCCCTGGTCACCCCGATGCGTGAGGACGGCTCGGTCGACCACGAGGCGCTGGCCAAGGTGGTCGACCGGCAGATCGAGGCCGGCACGTCCGCGATCGTGTCGGTCGGTACCACCGGGGAGTCGGCCACGCTCGCGGTCCCCGAGCACACCGAGGTCATCCGCCGCACGATCGACGTCGCCGCGGGTCGCGTGCCGATCATCGCGGGCACCGGCGCCAACAGCACGAGCGAGGCCATCCACCTGACGGAGGCCGCGAGGGCCGCCGGGGCCGACGCCGCGCTGCTCGTCACGCCGTACTACAACAAGCCCCCGCAGGAGGGCCTCTACCGGCACTTCAAGGCCGTCGCCGAGGCCGTCGACATCCCGCAGATCCTCTACAACGTGCCCGGCCGCACGGCCGTCGACATGCTGCCGTCCACCGTGGCGCGGCTGGCCGGGGTGCCGAACATCGTCGGGATCAAGGAGGCGCTGGGCGATCTCGACCGTGTCCGCGACCTCGTCGCGCTGGAACTGCCGGACTTCGCCCTCTACTCCGGTGACGACGCCACGGCCCGGGCGAGCATCCTGGCCGGCTTCCACGGCGACATCTCGGTGACGGCCAACGTCGCGCCCGCGGCCATGGCCCGCATGTGTGCCGCGGCGCTGGCCGGTGACGCCGAGCTGGCCGCCACGATCGACGCCGACATCGCGGGCCTGCACCGGTCGCTGTTCGTCGAGCCCAACCCGATCCCGGTCAAGTGGGCACTCGCGGAGATCGGGCTGATCCAGAGCGGGATCCGGCTGCCGCTGGTGCCGCTCGACGAGGCCTACCACGAGGACGTCCGGGCGTCGCTGCGCTCAGCGGGCCTGCTCTGATCGCGGCTGCGCCACCCGTGCGCGGATATCAGTGCTGTAGCACCGATATCCGCGCACGACCGGCCGTCAGGCCGGCGCCGTCGTCCGGGCGGCCGTCCGGCTGATCGCGTCGATGAGCTGCGGCCACACCCATCGCGGCAGGTCGTGGCCCATCCCCGGCACCTCCACCAGCTCCGCGCCCGGGATCGCCGCGGCCGTGGCCCGGCCACCCGAGGGCTGGATGACGCGGTCGCGCAGGCCGTGGAAGGCCAGCGCCGGCACCGTGAGCCGGCCCAGGTCGGCCGTGCGGTCCCGTTCCCCGACGCAGGCGGCGAGCTGACGGGCGCCGCCGTTGCCGTCCCCGACGATCTCCCGGCGCGCCGACCGGCGCATCGTCACGCGCACGTCGTCGTCGTCCTCGGCGGTGCGGCGCTCGGAGCCGATCCGGTGGAAGCTGCGCACCATGCCCTCGACCGGATCGGCCGACGGCGGCCGGAGGAACTCCGGGACCATCCGCAGGGCGACCTTGCCGGTGCGGCCGTCCCCGGGCCGCCCCATGACGGAGACGAGCGAGCGGGTGCGGGCGGGGTGCCGGATGGCCACCTCCTGGGCCACCATCGATCCCAGCGACGCCCCGGCGACGTGTGCGCCGTCGGGGGCCACGTGCGCGATGAGTCCGGCGGCGTCGTCGGCCATGTCGCCGAGCGTGTAGACGGGCTTCGCGCGGCGGCGGACGAACTGCAGCCCCGAGATGCCCGGGCCGGACAGGTGGGTGGAGCGTCCGACGTCGCGGTTGTCGAACCGCACGACGTGGAAGCCGCGGGCGGCGAGATCGGCGCAGAAGCCGTCGCGCCACCAGTCCAGCGACAGGCCCAGGCCCATGATCAGCAGGACGGTGGGCCGCCGTGGGTCGCCGATCGACTCGTAGCACAGCTCGACGGGGCCGACGCGGCAGAAGGACTCGTTCATCGCTGCGACGTTCGGTCGTCGCGGGTGCCCGGTTCGGTCGCATCCCCGGGTGGGCAGGCCGGCCCCCCGGGCCGGGGCTACCCTGGATCGTCGTGACAGCCTCCGTGTTCCCCGCTCTGGAAGCCCTGCTCCCGCGCGTCTCCAAGCCGGTGCAGTACGTCGGCGGCGAGCTGAACGCGCAGACCAAGGACTGGGACGCCGCCGACGTCCGCTGGGCGCTGATGTACCCCGACGCGTACGAGGTCGGCCTGCCCAACCAGGGCGTCCAGATCCTCTACGAGGTCCTCAACGAGCGCGCCGACGCGCTGGCCGAGCGCTGCTACGCCGTGTGGCCCGACCTCGAGGCCCTGATGCGCGAGCACGGGGTGCCCGCGTTCACCGTCGACACCCACCGCCCGCTCGGCGCGTTCGACGTGCTGGGCGTCAGCTTCTCCACGGAGCTCGGCTACACGAACCTGCTCACGGCGCTCGACCTCGCGGGCATCCCGCTGCACGCCGTGGACCGCACGCAGGACCATCCGGTGGTCGTCGCCGGTGGGCACGCCGCGTTCAACCCGGAGCCCATCGCGCGTTTCGTCGACGTCGCGGCGATCGGCGACGGCGAGGAGGTGGTCGGCGACATCACCGACGTCGTGCGCGGGTGGAAGGCGGAGGGCCGCCCCGGAGGGCGCCACGAGCTGCTGCTGCGCCTCGCCGCCACGGACGGCTGCTACGTGCCCGCGCTCTACACCGTCACCTACGCCGACGACGGCCACATCGCGTCGGTGACGCCGTCCGAGGACCGCGTGCCGCGCACCGTCACCAAGCGCACCACCACCGAGCTCGACGAGTGGCCCTACCCGAAGGCGCCGCTCGTGCCGCTGGCCGAGACCGTGCACGAGCGGGCGTCGGTGGAGATCTTCCGCGGCTGCACCCGCGGCTGCCGCTTCTGCCAGGCCGGCATGATCACCCGTCCGGTCCGGGAGCGGTCGCTGGAGGGCATCGGCAAGATGGTGGACGCGAGCGTGCGCGCCACCGGGTTCGACGAGGTGGGGCTGCTGTCGCTGAGCTCCGCCGATCACTCGGAGATCGCCGAGATCACCAAGGGCCTGGCCGACCGGTACGAGGGCACCAACACCTCCCTGTCGCTGCCATCCACCCGCGTCGACGCGTTCAACATCGACCTCGCCAACGAGATCAGCCGCAACGGTCGCCGCTCCGGGCTGACCTTCGCCCCCGAGGGCGGCTCCGAGCGCATCCGTCGCGTGATCAACAAGATGGTGTCGGAGGAGGACCTCATCCGCACCGTCTCGGAGGCGTTCGCGCAGGGCTGGCGGCAGGTGAAGCTGTACTTCATGTGCGGGCTGCCCACCGAGGAGGACGAGGACGTCCTGGAGATCGCGGGCATGGCCCACCGCGTGATCAAGGCGGGCCGCATCGCGTCGGGCCGCAACGACGTGCGCTGCACCATCTCCATCGGCGGGTTCGTGCCCAAGCCGCACACCCCGTTCCAGTGGGCGGCGCAGTGCCACCCCGACGTCGTCGACGACCGGCTGCGCAAGTTGCGCGCCGCCGTCAACACCGACCGCAAGCTGGGGCGCAACATCGGCATGCGCTACCACGACGGGCAGCCGTCGCTGATCGAGGGACTGCTGGCCCGCGGCGACCGCCGCGTCGGAGCCGTCATCGAGCGAGTGTGGCGCGAGGGCGGCCGCTTCGATGGCTGGAGCGAGCACTTCTCCTACGAGCGCTGGACGTCGGCGGCCGCGGCGGAGCTGGAGCCGCTGGGCGTCTCGTTGGCGTGGTTCACCACCCGCGAGCGCGGTCAGGACGAGATCCTGCCCTGGGACCACCTCGACTCCGGCCTGGAGCGCGACTGGCTCTGGGACGACTGGCAGGACGCCCTGGCGGGCCGCGAGCAGGACGACTGCCGCTGGACGCCGTGCTTCGACTGCGGCGTGTGCCCGTCCACCGGCACCGACATCGAGGTGGGGCCCAGCGGGACCACGCTGCTGCCCCTGACCGTGGTGAACCCGCTCACCGGTGGCTGACAGCGACTTCACGATCCGGGTGGCGGACGAGCGCGACATGGCCGCGCTCGCCGCGCTGCGCCGGTCCTGGCTGGAGGAGCGCAGCGGCCGGTCGGTCGACGATCCGGGGTTCGAGGCCGCGTTCGGGCAGTGGTGGCGGATGGAGCTGCCTCGGCGCACGTTCTGGCTGGCCGAGGTGGGCACCCCGCGGCAGGGGTTCACCGCGATCGGCTCGATCAACGTGGTCGAGATCGTCCACATGCCGCGGCCCGGTTCGCGCGGAGGTCGGATCGGGCACGTCGGCAACGCGTTCGTGCTCGCGTCGTTCGCCGACCGCGGCGTGCCCGGCGCGCTGCTGAACGCAGCGGTCGAGCACGCCCGCGAGCGTCGCTACCGGCGCCTGCTGCTCGCCCCGACGGCCGGCAGCGCCGCGTTCTACCGCCGCGCCGGGTTCGTCTCGGCGGGGGAGTCGCTGCTGTCGCTGGACCCGTCGGCCTCCTGAGCCACCCAGAAGTGGCTTTCCCGGCGAAAGCGGACGAAACTGGCGCCATGCCCGAAGTGGACGAGGACGTCGCGCTGCCGGTCCGGGTGCTGGGCCGGTTCGGGCTCGTCGCGTACGGCGTGGTGCACGTGCTGATCGCGGCGCTCGTCGTGCAGATCGCCTTCGGCGACCGGGAGCGCGCGGACAAGAAGGGCGCGCTGGCCGAGATCGGGTCCACGGCGGCCGGGGTGGTGCTGCTCTGGGTGATCACGGTGGGCCTCGCCGCGCTGGTCGTGTGGCAGCTCGGGGAGGCGGTGCTCGGTCACCGCGGCGTCCCGCCGGGGCAGCGGGCGCTGCGCATCGCGATCAACCTGGGCGAGGCCGTGATCTTCGGGGTGCTCGCGTACTCGGCGGCCTCGGTGGCGGCAGCCGGGGGAGAGGCCACCCCGAAGCCGTCGTTCGCGCAGGTGGTGCTGGCGCTGCCCGGCGGATCCTGGCTCGTCGGGCTGGCCGGTGCCGGGCTGGTCGTCGGCGGCGGGTACGCCGTGTGGCGCGGCGTCACCCACGGGTTCCTGCGCGAGCTCGACCTGCGCGGCGTGGGCCTCAACCGGTCGCGGCTGGTGACCCGGGTCGGGCAGGTGGGCTGGGTCGCCCTCGGTGCGGTCTACGGCATCCCGGGCGTGCTGCTGGTGGTGGCGGCCGTGCAGCACGACCCGGCCCAGCCCGTGGGTCTGGACTCCGGACTCAAGGCGCTGGCCGGACAACCGGTCGGGCCGTTCCTGCTGCTGGTCCTCGCGGCGGGGCTGGTGGCCTTCGGCGTGCACTGCCTCTTCGACGCGCGCTACCGCCGCGGCTAGTCACCGCCGCGCATCACCCGGGACAGCCGCACGCCCTACTGGGAGGGCGAACGACTCGACCCCGACCCGATCCTCGACCGTCTCCTGCCCCGCTTCCGGTCGGCCGCGGCCTGAGGAAGGATCGCGTTCCGCGGAACGCGGTCGCCGGCTAGCGAATCGGGCGCGGCGGACGATACCCACTCAGACGAAGGCTCCCAGGAGGTCTGCAGTGCTCGTGCGCGAGATCATGACGCCCTATCCGGCATACATCAGGATGGGGGCCGACATCCGCCGGGCCGCCGAGATCATCAGCGTCTCCGAGGTCAGCCACCTCATGGTGCTCGACCACGACGACACGTTCGTCGGTGCGCTGTCGGAGGACGACCTGGTGCGCGCGATGCTGCCGCGGTTCGACGACGTCATGGGCGGCGGGGGCACGATGGGCGACGCGTTCCGGATCTTCCTGGAGAAGGGCCGCGAGATGGCCGGCCGCTCCATCGACACCCTGGTGGAGCGGGACGCGATCACCGTCGCGTCCAGCGAGCAGGTCGCGCGGGCGGCCGTCGTGATGACGGAGCAGCGGCTGCGCCGCCTGCCGGTCGTCGACGCCGGGAAGCTGGCCGGCACGCTCTCGCGCTCCGACATCTGCCGGGCGGTGATCTACCATTCGTGACCAGCCGATCCGCCTCGTCGTCACCGTCCGCGACACGGGTGAGCGCACCGAGCACCTCTGCCCGTTGCCGGTCGTGCTGGGCCGGGCGGCCGAACCCGACATGGTCGTGCTGGCCGACCGCGCCGTCTCCCGCCGGCACGCGCGGCTGGAGCGGGCCGGCGGCCACCTGGTCGTCACCGACCTGGGCAGCGCCAACGGCAGCTACGTCGACGGGGAGCCGGTCACCACCCGTCCCCTCGCGATCCGCGACGTGCTGCGGATCGGCCCCTACGACATCACCTGGTCCTTCCACGTCGTCGACCCCGACGCGACGAACCTCGTGCCGCCGTCGGAGATGCGCGCGCTGCGCCGGTCGACCGACACCCCCGCGGCCCCGGCCCGCAAGGTCGTGCTGGCGGCCGAGGCCCACAACCGCTCGGCCGGTCACGAGCTCGACGGCTTCCTGTCGATCGAGCACGGGTTCCTGCCCGTCGAGCCCCCCTTGCGGGCGCTGCCGGCGTCGCACCGGGCGTGGGACGAGATGGTCGGGCACCTGCCGGAGCTGTTCCGGCGCACCACGTTGCGCTCCGCGTTCGACCGGCTCCCCGTGCTGGACGCCGGGGCCGGGGCGCTGCCCGACCGCTACCTGCTGCGCGCATCGGCGATGCTCGGGGCGTTCGCGCACGCCTACCAGTACGTCACCACCGCGCCGCCCGCGGCACTGCCCGAGGCGGTGCTGCGCCCGTGGACCGAGGTGTCGCGGCGGCTCGGCAAGCCCGTTCCCGCGGTGTCCTACACCGACCTGTTCCTCTACAACTGGCGGCTGCGCGACCCGTCGGGGCCGCGGCGTCTCGACAACATGGACCTGCTCGTCCCGGCCTGGGACAACGCGGCCGAGCGCGTGTTCTACCTGGTCACCACCGAGTTCGCGATGGCCCTGACCCCGGTGCTGGAGGCGATGCTGCGTGCCCAGGAGGCGGTGCTGGCCGACGACCCCGCCGCGTGCGAGTCGGCGCTGCTGGACATCCACGACCAGCTGAACCACGCCACCCAGGTGATCTACCCGCAGATCGACCCCAACCCGCGCGGTGCGAACTTCCTCGACCAGGTGCTCTGGGCGAAGACGGTCGGCACGGCCGGCGTCCCGATCTTCGACGGCGCCCCGAGCCCGGCCGGCACCGCGCAGCCCCAGATCCACGCCATCGACGCGTTCCTGGAGCGGCGGTCCTACCGCTCGCTCGTGGGGCAGCAGAGCGGGCTGATGGCGGGGCACTTCCCGCGGCACTGGGTGGAGCTGGTGGCGGCGCTGCGCGAGGTGTCGGTACGGCAGTACGTGACCGACAGCGGCCGGCCCGCGCTGCGCGGCGTCTACAACGCGGTGCTCGACGCCTACGCCGGCGACCGGGGCTGGATGGGCCTGCACCGGATCAAGGCCTACGGATTCCTGGAGGTGGCGTTCAAGGTCGGCCGCGAGGTCACGACCGGGGCGAAGTTCACCGGCCTGTTCAAGGACCGCACCTGGGACCACATCGACGACGAGCTCGCCGTGGTCCGCGACGAACGGCGGCCCTCGGTCGGCCCGCCCGTGGCGTTCGGCCGCCCGCGCAGCGGCCGCGTCGTCGAGACCCGTGACGGCTGGACGTGCCACGTCGATCTCGACGTCGCCGGGCAGGGCGTGCACCACCAGCCGGGCGACCGGGTCGGCGTGCTGGCGGAGAACGACGACGACCTGGTCCGCCGCACGCTGCGGGCGCTGCAGGCCACGGGGGACGAGATCGTCGCGCTGACCCCGAACTGGCAGAGCGCGGTCCGCCTGCGCGCCGGCTACACCCACGACACCGAGGTGCTGCCGCTGCGCACCGTGCTGACGTTCGCCCGCATACGCCCGGTCACCCGCGAGGTCGCGAAGCGCCTGCTCGCGCTGTCGCCCACCGGGTCGCTCAAGCGGATCGTCGACTCCCGCATGGAGGACCAGTGGGAGCTCTGGGACGTACTCAACCTGCTGCACTCCGCGGGCTACGACGTCACCCGCCTGTGGAAGGCCGACGCGGGTGAGCCGGAGGCGCTGTGCGCCGTCGTGCCGCCCGAGGACTTCCGGCTGTACTCCATCGCCTCGGCCACGGACGAGGGTGCGCCCGCCGAGACGCTGCGGCTGGTGGTCGGCGGGCTGCGCTACACCTCGGCGCGCACCCCGTACTCGTACGCGCGGGAGCGGCTCGGCAGCGCGTCGAACTTCCTGCGCCGCATGGCCACCGAGCCCCGCCACCGCGACCGGCAGCTCTCGTTGAAGATCGTGCCGACGCCCCGGTTCCGGCTGCCCGTCGACCCGTCCGCGCCCGTCGTGATGTTCGCGGCCGGATCGGGCATCGCGCCGTTCCACGGCTTCGTGCGCGCCCGCGCCGGCGCTCCCGGGGAGAACCTGCTGTTCTACGGCGCCCGCACCGCGGGGGAGTTCACCCACCACGACGACCTCGCCGACGCCGCCGCGGGGGGCCGGCTGGAGGTGCACACCGCGTTCTCCCGGGAGGACGTGGTCACCCGGTTCGACGCGGCGACGGGCCGGTTCGTGACCGAGCCCGGGGCCCGGCGCCGGCTCGCCGCCCTGATCACCGGGGACGAGCACGCCGAGCGGCTCTGGGCGCTGCTGCGCGACGGCTCCGACGGAGGGCGCGGGGCGCACGTCTACATCTGCGGCAGCGCCGGGTTCGCCGTCTCGGTGCTCGACGCGCTGCTGGCCGTGGTGCGCCGCCACGTCGCGTCGGAGGAGGAAGCCCGGGACGTCGTGCGGGAGCTGGCGGCGCGCGGCCGGCTCAGCCAGGACGTCTTCACCACCTACAGCGGCCACGCACAGCTCGGCACGACCTACGACGTGTCGGACCTGGTGCTCCACAACTCGCCCGGCGAGGGCCTGTGGATGGCGGTCAGCGGCGGCGTCTACGACGTCACCGAGTTCGCCCACCTGCACGTCGGCGGCGCGCACATCGTCCGCAACCACACCGGTCTCGACGCCACCGCCGCCTACCGCAAGGTGCTGCACCACGTGCACTCCGAGGTGGACGCGCTGCTGGGCATGTACGCGATCGGGTCGATGCGGCGGCTGCGGTTCGGCAGCCGGTGGGGCGTCGTGCTGACCCCGGACGGGCTGCGCCACATGGCCCTGGAGCAGCTCTGGACGGCCTGGGTCCGCTACCTCTACCTCGTCGTCGCCATGGAGAACGCGCTGGCGGGCGACCACGGGTTCGTGCACTCCACCGCCACCCGCGGCGAGGACCCGCGCGAGCTCACCCCGTTCAAGGCGCAGTACGTCGTCGAGGGCCACCGGCGGTTCCTCGTCAGTTTCCTCGACGGCCTCGTCGACGACGACCTGCACGAGGTCTGGACGGCCACCGTCGGGTTCTGCGCCGACGACGTCGACCTCCGGACGCTGGGCGCGGCCGTCGCGGCGCTGCGGGCGCGGCCGGAGTACCTGCTGGTCCGCAACTCCGTGGCCCACGTCCGCGGCCTCGTGCTCGCGGCCGACCCGCGGACCGACGGGCTGTGCCGCGTCTACGCCCGGGAGGACGCGCGGGTGCTGCGGGAGATGAAGCTCGCGCTGGGCGAGGGCGTTCTCGCGTTCGAGGAGCACGAGTCGGACGTCGTCGCGCGCGGCGGTGACCGGCTGCTGGCGTCCCTGCAGAAGGTGCTCGAGACGGTCGGTGACTACTACCGGAGGGTGGCGGCGGGCACGGCGGCGCTGGGGATCACGGCCGACCTGTTGCCGGCGGAGGTCGTCGACGAACCGGTCCCCGACGACCCCGGGCTACCCGGGCACGGCAGCCGGATCTAGGCTTTCTGTCTACCGTGCGCCCCATTCCAAGGGCGACGTGTGGTCGGACCGCGGGGCTGGACATGCCGGCTGTCTACCGTGCGCCCCATTCCGAGGGCGAGGTGTACTGAACAATATTGAACAGCCGCTTCTGCACCGTCGCGATCTCGCGCACCGACTGGGCCACCAGGCTGCGGTCCAGCGGCGCGAGCCGCCGCATCCACACCATGTCGGTCACCGGTTCGCCGCGCTCGAACTGCGCCAGCTGCTGGCGCAGCCGCACCCGCTGCAACACCTCGAACACCTCGATCAGGGTCTTCGCCTGTTCGGCGGGCAGCAGCATCGAACCGGACGCGGCCGCCAGCCGGGCCCGGGTCGACAGCTCCGACGAGCGCACCGACAACGCGGCCCAGCGGGCGATCTCGACGATCGGGCGCAGGGCGTGGCCCTTGAGGTCGAACGTGCCGCCGCGGCCGACCAGCACGTCGCGGACCGACCGGACCTGGGCGCGGTGCGACAACGACTCCCGCACCAGCAGCTTCATCGTGCCGGGGTGGTCCCGGACGTCGGCGAACACCTCGTTGACCACCGGCTGGGCCGGGTCGCCCTGGATCGGCCGCCCGTCGAGCAGCAGCGACGCCATGAGCATGCCCTGGTTGTCGAGCGGGCTGTCGAGCCACAGGTGGGCGGCGGCGCGCCACTGCGACCGGGTGCGGGAGAACGTGGGCGAGCTCGGGGTGGCGCCGTGGCTGTCGACGCGCAGCCCGGCGCGGCGCAGCACGTCGGCGACCTCGGCGAACGCCGCGCGGTAGGCGGTGGCGCGGGCGGGGCTGTCCACCGACTCGGCGAACACCACGGCGGAGTCGATGTCGGAGCCCAGTGTCGGCTCGCGGCGGGCGTTGCTGCCCAGCAGCATCCAGGTGACCTCGGCCTCGTCGAGCGCCGCGCGCCCGGCCAGCACGAGCGACAGCACGCGCCGCTGCACCGCGTCCACCACCGTCGAGTACACCGCCGTGGTCTCCGACGCCTCGCGCCGCTGCCGGACGAGGTCGCCCAGCAGCACGGGCAGCTGCCGCCCCAGCGCCACGACCTGGTCGATCGACTCCGCCCGCCGGACGTTCTCGCGCAGCATCATCCCGGCGCCCGACGGCGAGGTCAGGAAGTCGGCGGGGTCGACGGCCCCGCGCAGCGCGCCCGACACGTCGACCACCAACAACTGGTCGAGGCGGTCCTCGGCGAACCGGTGCAGCACGTCGGCGGTGGGCGTACCGGTGCGGGCGGTGGCCGCGCGCGGGATCATGACGTCCTGCACCGGGGTGTCGGCCGACCGGCCGGCGGCCAGCACGTGCTCGCGCAGCACTCCGTCGGTGACCAGGCCGAACTCGCCGTTCCCGCGGGGGACGGCCAGGTAGCGGCTGGACCGCTCGGTCATCACGCGCGCCGCGTCGGCGACGGTCATGCCGGCGTGCCCGAGCACCGGCGCGGAGACCACCAGGTCGTCGACGGTGCGGAACCGGGCGGGGGCCGCCGCGCGGACGCGGTCCTCGGCGAGGTCCTGGGCCAGGAAGCGGACGCCCTCGGGCGAGGAGAACGCCGCCGCCACGGCCGCGCGGGGGATCTCGACGAGCCGCACCGGCCCGAGGGCCACCGCGCGCGGGCCGATGGGGGCACCCGTCAGCGCGGTGGTGTGCCCGAAGACGCAGCCCCGGCCGACGATCTCGTCGGCGGGCTCGTCGGCGCCGCCGTCGGTGGTCCAGAGCTCGACCTGCCCGGCCATGACGACGAACAGGTCGTCGCCGGCCGAGGCGAAGGCGTCGACGATGAGCGCGCCGGCCGGGTGGTCCACCACCCGGGCCGCCGCGGTCACCTTCTCGAGATCGGGGTCGGCCAGTGAGCAGAACGGCGGGTTCGACCCCAGGAACCTCGCCAGACCGTCCACTCAGCCGACCCCCTCGTTCCGTATCAGGCCTTCGGCGCCCTGGGTCAGGCCTTCGGCTCCGACGGGTACGTCGGGCCGGTGTCCGACCACACCGCCCCGATCCTGCCACCCGTGTTGGCGACGACCTTGTCCCTGACGAGGAACCACCCGCCCGTCAGCAGCGCCGCGATGATCGGGATCCCGAAGACGACCACGAGGAAGTTGGTCTTGTGCCAGAACTCGTCGGAGCTCTGCCAGCCGGAGATGCCCATGCCGACGATGATCAGGGCCAGGAACGCCAGCCCGACGTAGCTGGTCCACGGCGAGCCCGGCATCTGGAACGTGCTGGCCGGCACGACCCCCTTGCCGACCAGCTGCCGCAACCGGATCTGGCACAGGAAGATCGACGACCAGGTGAACACGACCCCGATGGAGGCGGCCTCCAGCGCGGTCTCGAACGCGTCGGGGTCGATGGCGTTGAGGATCGCGCCGAACACGTAGATGACCGAGGTCAGGACGATACCGGCCCACGGCACGCCCTGGGGGCTCATCCTGAGGGTGAACTGCGGCGCCTCCTTGCTCATCCCGAGGCTGCGCAGCACGCGCCCGGTGGTGTAGAGCCCGGAGTTGAGGCTGGACATGGCCGCGACGATGAGGATCGCCTGGATCACGTCGCCCATCCAGCCCAGACCCAGCCGGCCGAACACGGTGACGAACGGGCTGGTGCCGCTGGTGTACTCCGAGGTGGGCAGCATGCAGACGAGCAGCAGGATCGGGCCGCAGTAGAAGACACCGATCCGGAAGATCACGGCGTTGACGGCCTTGGGCACCTCGGTCTTGGCGTCGGCCATCTCGCCCGCCGCGACGCCGACCATCTCGATGGCGGCGTAGGCGAACACGACGCCCGACATCACGAGGATGGGGCCGTACCACGCGAAGTCGCCGGATGCGGGCCAGAAGCCGCCCGGGTTCTCGTAGAGGTTCTGCACGCCGGCCTGGTGGCCGCCGATGTCGAACTGCCCGATCACCACGACGAGGCCGATGACGAGGAAGACCACGATCGCGCCGACCTTGAGCACCGAGGCCCAGAACTCGAACTCGCCGAACGCCTTCGCCGAGAGCAGGTTGACCACCAGCACCACCGCGAGCGCGATGAGCACCGTGGCCCAGCTCGGCATGTCCGGTAGCCAGTGCTTGACGTAGACGGCGACGGCCGAGAGTTCGGCGATGCCGGTCAGGGCCCAGTTGAGCCAGTACATCCAGCCGGTGACGAACGCGGCCTTCTCCCCGAAGAACTCGCGCATCCACGACACGAACGCGCCGGAGGTGGCGCGGTGCAGCACCAGCTCGCCGAGGGCCCGCATGAGCAGGTAGGCGATGACGCCGACGAACGCGTAGCTGAGCACCAGCGCCGGGCCGGTGCTGTGCAGCCGGGACGCGGAGCCGAGGAACAGGCCGGTGCCGATCGCCCCGCCGATGGCGATCATCTGGACCTGGCGCCGGCCCAGGGACTGCTTGTACCCCTCCTGTTCCGCATTGAGGCTGTCGCTGTGGCTACTGCTGACGGTTTCCGTCATCCGTGTCCCCGATCACCCGCTGTGATGTGCGCGACGTCTGCTGCGCGGCGTGAGGGGAGGTTAGGCGGCGGCAAGGCCGCAGGCCCGCCGGATGGGGAAGACTTGAGGTTGAGCGCTTTGCCGAGACCGATATGTCCGAAATAACCTGTCCCCGGGAAAGGTAGGGGTTCCGGTGGGTAATGAATCCCTCACATACTCGTGGCATGCGCTCGATGCGGAGGTCGCGGTTCGTCGTGCTGGTGGCCGCGAGCCTGGTGACCACCGCCTGCGCCACCACGCCCGATCCGGCGGTGGACCCGTCGTCGTGCCGCGGTGACTCCGGCCCGCTCACCATCGCCACCGGCAACGCCACCGGCGTGTACGCGGCGCTCGGCAGCGCGCTCGCCAAGGCCGTCTCCGCGGGCAGCCCGATCCAGGCCACCGCCGTGGAGACCGGCTCCACCCTGCGCAACGTGCAGCAGCTCAGCACCGGCGAGTACGACATCGCCTTCGCCCAGGCCGACAGCGCCGCCGACGCCGTCCGCGGGCAGGGCGTGTTCGCCGAGCCGCAGAAGATCCAGGCCCTGGCGCGCATCTACTCCGACTACACCCAGGTCGTCGTCTCCACGGGCTCCGGTATCACCACGATGGCCGACTTCAAGGGCCGGCGGATCTCCACCGGCTCCCCGGCGTCGGGCACGGAGCTGATCGCGGACCGGCTGCTGGTGGCGGCGGGGTTGGACCCGAAGAAGGACGTGCAGCCCCAGAGCCTGGACCTCGCCGCCTCGGTGGCGGCGATCAAGAGTGGTTCGATCGACGGATTCGTGTGGCCGGGCGGGCTGCCGACGCAGGGCATCGGCGATCTGTTCGCCTCCGACGGGTCGACGGTGAAGCTCCTCGACGTCAGCGGCCTGCTCCCGGCGATGCGGAAGTCCGACGACGTCTACGCGGCCGGCACCATCCCCGCCGCCACCTACAAGACCTCCGGCGACGTCGCGACGATCTCGCTGCCGAACCTGCTGGTCGTGCGCGACGACTTCTCGCAGGCCGACGCGTGCGCCGTCACCCGGATCCTGTTCCAGCAGAAGGCGGCGCTCGCGGCCGCCGTCCCCGCGGCGTCGGGGCTCGACCCGAAGACCGCCACCGACACCGGCCCGATCCAGCTCAACGCGGGGGCCCGCGCGGCGCTCGCGCAGCTCACCGGCTGAGCTGCCCCGCCCATCAGAAGTGGGCATCAGAAGTACGTCCGGACCAGGTCGACGACCACCGGATCGGGCGACGACCAGTCGGCCACCATCGGGATCCACCGCCACTTGTCGAAGGCGGTGCACGGATGCGACAGGCCCAGCCGCACCACCTCGCCCACCCGCAAGGGCGCGGTGGTCCGCAGGAACGCGTGCTGGTCGTTGACGGCGGTGATCTCGCCCGCGAGCGGACGGGTCGGGCCGCCGAGGTGGTCGGCCACGAGCTGCGGTTCGGGCAGCCCGTCGTCGTAGGGGACGTCGCGCTTGCCCGCGTCGAGCAGGGCCAGGCCCGGCTCGGGCTGCGACACCACGCGGCACCAGGCGTGCATGGCCGACCGGAACGGGGCCCCGCCGTCGCGGGCGAAGGGGGAGATGCCGCGGTAGAAGCCGTCGTCGTGGACGAGGTAGGCGCCCGAGCGCAGCAGGACGTGGCCCGAGGTGCCCGCCCGGAGGATGTCGACGACGTCGTCGAAGTAGGCGCTCCCGCCCGCGGTGACGACCGACCCGCTCCCGAGGCCGAGATCCCGGTGCAACCCGGCGAGGTCGCGCAGGTAGCCGCGCACCGCGTCGAGCGCGGCGGGGAAGGCGTCATGGGCCAGCGCGCCCTCGTACCCGGCGACCCCGCCCAGCTGCACGTACGGGCTCGCCCGCACCGCCTCCCCGACCGCGACGGCGGTGCGCCGGTCACGGGCGCCGGTGCGCCGGCCCGGGGCGCCCAGCTCCACCAGCACCGTGAGCGCACGGCGCGGCGCGAGCGAGTCGAGCACCGCGTTCATCACGGTGACCGTGGACGGGGAGTCCGCCCAGCTCAGCACCTCCAGGTCGGGGTCGGCGTCGAGCGCCCGGCTGACGTCGGCGATCCCGACGGGGTCGACGAGCGCGTTCGCCAGCTGGATCCGCCGCACCCCCGCGGCCAGGGCCACCCGGAGCTGGCCCGGTGTGGCCACCGTGATGCCCCAGGCTCCCGCGCGCAGCTGCCGGTCCCACAGGGACGGCGCCATCGTGGTCTTGCCGTGCGGTGCGAGCCCGACGCCGCGCTCGGCGCACCACGCGGCCATCCGGGCGATGTTCGCGTCGAGGGTCGCCGAGGCCAGCACGAGCAGGGGGGTGGCGAACGACGACAGGCGCGGACGGGTCGCCAGGAACGCGGCGGCGGTCAGGCCGTCGGCCGCGGCGGGCAGCGACTTGTCCAGTGCGCTGAGTGGAGCGTCGGTGAGCATCGGGATCCTCCTGTGAGCCTCGTTCCCGGCACCACCGTGCGCCGGCCGCGCTCACCGTGCCCGCTGCGGGGCGGGCCCGGCGTGAACACCGACCGGCCGGTGCCGGCCTACGTCCCGGGTGAGCACTTCCCGTTCCGGGACGCCTAGGCTGCGCCCATGGCCCGACCTCGTCCCGGCGAAGCCGCGAACCCCGCTCCACCCACGGTGCAGCGCGTGCGGCTGCGGTTCGCCAAGCGGGGGCGGCTTCGGTTCCTGTCCCACCGGGACGTGGCACGCAGCTTCGAACGTGCCGTGCGCCGCGCCGGCGTGCCGGTGTCGCACTCCCACGGGTTCAGCCCCCACCCGCGCCTGTCCTGGGTGGGGGCCGCCCCCACCGGATCGGCCAGCGAGGCCGAGTACCTGGAGATGGGTCTGACGCGCGAGGTCGACCTCGCGGAGCTGGTCACGGCCCTCGACGCCGCCCTGCCCGCCGGCATCGACATCGTCGACGCCGCGATCGCCGACGGCGCGTCCCTGCCCGACCGGATCGACGCCAGCCGCTGGACCATCGAGCTGCCCGGCGTCACCCCCGACGCCCTGCGTGCCGCCCTCGAGGTGCTGCTCGCGCGGGAGTCGGTGGTGGTCGAGCGGGTCACGCCGTCGGGCCGCCGGCAGATCGACGTGCGGGCCGCGATCGCCTCGGCCGTGGTCGAGGCGAGCCCCCCCGACTCCGACGCGCCGTCGGCCTCCTCACGTCCGAGGGACGCCGGGTCGGGCGAAGTCTGTGCGATAATGACGGCGGTCGTGCGGCAGACGACACCCGCCGTTCGACCCGATGACGTGTTGGGTGCACTCGACGTTGTCGCAGGCCTCACGCTTCCGGCGCCCCCCAAGGCCACCCGGACGGCCCAGGGCCTGCTCGACCACCGAGGCGACCTGGCCGACCCACTCGGATCCGCACGGGTCACCACCCGGGCGTGATCCGGAGGTCGGTTCTCACACGGCTGGAGCGGGACAAGGATTGCTCGCCGCGTACCGCGCGGTGAGAGAACTGCACGTGCCCCTGCGCGGCCGCCTTCCTCGAGGGCGCCCGGGGGCGGAGGAGCTGGATGTCGAATATGGAAACGCCCGCCGGCAATCCCGGCGGGCCGGTCACCGTACCTGCCCTGGACGAGCTGCCCGAGAAGATGCGGGTGCACGCGCTGGCCAAGCTGCTGGGCCTGACGAGTCGCGAGGTCCTCGCGGCGCTCGGCGGTCTCGGCATCGAGGTCAAGGGGGCCCAGTCGAGCATCGACCGCAAGATGGCCGAGCAGGTCGTCACCGCGCTCGTGCCCGGCGGGGACGCCTCCGCTCCGGAGGCGCCACCCGAGTCCGAGGTCCTGCACTTCGATCCCGATCCCGTCGTCGACGCGCCGAAGGTCGCCGCCGCGCTCGCCCCGGTGTTCGCGCCCCCCGCACCGCTGTTCCAGGCCCCCACCCGGCCCAGCCGCAGCCGGCGCGCCGAGGCCGAGCCGGTGTCCGAGGAGCCCGAGGCCACCGCCGACGAGCCGGAGGAGAAGGCCGCGCCCACGCGGCGCACGCGCTCGCGCCGGTCGGCCGAGCCCGTCGCCGAGGACTCCGCCGAGGAGACCGCCACCGAGGAGGCGGAGGGGTCCGCCGCCGACGATGACACCGACGACACCGACGACACCGACGACACCGACGACACCGACGACACCGACGAGGACGGCGCCCGCCGCCGCCGTCGCCGGGGACGCCGGGGCCGTGGTCGCGGCCGCGGTACCGACGACGAGGGCAACGAGGAGACCGACGACTCCGGCGCGTCCGACGACGCGTCGTCCGAGTCGTCCGAGTCCTCGGAGTCGTCCGACTCCGAGGACAACGAGGAGGGCGACGACACCGACGACGAGGGTGCCGCCTCCGGCACCTCGCGTCGCCGTCGCCGGCGCCGCCGTCGCGGGTCGGGCGAGGACGCCGCCTCCGACGACGACCCTCCCGGCACCGTCACCCGGGTCCGCCAGCCCCGCGAGCGCAGCGCCGCCACCAGCGAGGACGGCGACGGCGTGCAGAGCGTCCGCGGGTCCACGCGCCTGGAGGCCAAGCGCCAGCGCCGCCGCGACGGCCGCGACGCCGGTCGTCGCCGCGTGCCGATCCTGTCCGAGGCCGAGTTCCTGGCCCGCCGCGAGTCCGTCGACCGCACGATGGTCGTGCGCGAGCGCGGCGACCGCATGGAGATCGCCGTCCTCGAGGACGAGATCCTCGTCGAGCACTTCGTCGCGGATCGAGGCTCGGCCGGGTCGTCCATGGTCGGCAACATCTACCTGGGCCGCGTCCAGAACGTGCTGCCCAGCATGGAGGCCGCCTTCGTCGACATCGGGCGCGGCCGCAACGCCGTGCTCTACGCCGGCGAGGTCGACTGGGACGCCGCCGGGCTCGGCGGCAAGGCCCGGCGCATCGAGCAGGCCCTCTCCAGCGGCGATCCCATCCTCGTGCAGGTCACGAAGGACCCGGTCGGCCACAAGGGTGCCCGGCTCACCACGCAGATCAGCCTGGCCGGCCGCTTCCTCGTCTACGTGCCCTCGGGCGGCGCCGCGGGCATCAGCCGCAAGCTGCCCGACGTCGAGCGCAAGCGCCTCAAGGACATGCTCCGCGAGATCGTCCCCAGTGAGGCCGGGGTGATCATCCGCACCGCCTCCGAGGGCGTGAGCCACGAGGCGCTGGAGCGCGACGTCCGCCGCCTGCAGGCGCAGTGGGAGGTCGTCAAGGAGAAGTCCGAGAAGACCGGCCCGAACAAGCCCAAGGCCCCGGTGCTGCTCTACGAGGAGCCCGACCTGCTGGTCAAGGTCGTGCGCGACCAGTTCAACGAGGACTTCTCACGGCTCGTCGTCCAGGGCGACGACGCGTGGGACACGCTCAACAACTACCTCGGGCACGTCGCCCCGGAGCTCGCCGAGCGCATCCACCGCCACGTCGGCACCACCGACGTGTTCGCGGAGCACCGCATCGACGAGCAGCTGCTCAAGGCGCTGGACCGCAAGGTCTGGCTGCCCTCGGGCGGCACGCTGGTGATCGACCGCACCGAGGCCATGACGGTCATCGACGTCAACACCGGCAAGTACACCGGTTCCGGGGGCAACCTCGAGGAGACCGTCACCCGCAACAACCTGGAGTCGGCCGAGGAGATCGTCCGCCAGCTGCGGCTGCGCGACATCGGCGGCATCATCGTCATCGACTTCATCGACATGGTGCTGGAGGCCAACCGCGATCTCGTGCTGCGGCGCCTCACCGAGTGCCTGGCGCGCGACCGCACCCGCCACCAGGTCGCCGAGGTCACCTCGCTCGGCCTGGTGCAGATGACGCGCAAGCGCGTCGGCGGCGGGCTCCTGGAGCACTTCTCCACGCCGTGCGAGCACTGCCGCGGTCGCGGTGTGCTGGTCAGCGCCGAGCCGGTCACGCCGAAGGCCGACGTCTCGTCCGAGCAGCGGTCCCCGGCGCCCGAGGGCAACGGGCGCCGGTCCCGTGGCGGACGCGGCGTGCGTCGCGGCGAGGGTGACGTGCGCCGGGTCGAGGCTCCCGCGGGCGGGGTCCGCAACGGTCTGGCCGACGTCGTGGCGGCCACGCTCGACGCGGGCGCGCCCGCGGTGGAACCGGCCCCCGCGTCCGGGATCCCCGCGTCCGGGATCGAGGTGTCGCCCGCCGGATCGTCGGTGGACGTCGCCGCCGAGGCCGCCGAGGCCGTCGAGGAGGTCGTCGCGGAGAAGGCGGTCGCCGTCGAGCCGCTGGTGCCCGTCGACGCCCCCCGCACGCAGGAGGAGGTGGCCGACGCCGAGCCGCCCAACGGGCGTCCGGCGCGCCGCCGCGGGCGGGTCACCCGCACCGCGGGGGCCCCGGCCGCCACGGACGGCGACGCCCCGGCGGTCACGGTCGTCACGGTGGCCAAGCCGGCCGAGGACTCCGCAGCTCCCGAGGCCCCGCAGCCGGAGCCGGTCGCGGTCGTCTCCACCCCCCGCCGGGCCCGTCGCACGGCAACGCGACCTGCGGGTCCGCCCGTGGCCGAGGCAGGTGGCGACCCGGTTTGACCCTCCCCATCGGCGTTGTCGTACCCTAGGAACCCTGCGCCGCGCTCTGTAGTCCTGAGCCGCGGCCCGCGTGGGACCACCACCAACGAGGCGATCCCACGCTTCGTCCCTCGAGCTTTGGAGCAGTGCGTCGATGTACGCAGTCGTCAAGACCGGCGGTAAGCAGTACAAGGTGGCCGTCGACGACGTGCTCACCGTTGAGAAGATCAAGGGTGAGCCGGGCGCCAGCATCACGCTGCCCGCGCTGATGCTGGTCGACGGCGACAACGTCGTCACCGACGCCGCGGCGCTGGCCGGCGCGTCCGTCACCGCCACGGTCGTCGAGCACACCAAGGGCCCGAAGATCCGCATTCACAAGTTCAAGAACAAGACCGGGTACCACAAGCGTCAGGGGCACCGTCAGCCGCTGACGAAGGTCCAGGTCACCGGCATCGCGAAGTAAGAGGAGACGCAGCCATGGCACACAAGAAGGGTGCGTCCAGCTCCCGCAACGGTCGCGACTCCAACGCCCAGCGCCTCGGCGTCAAGCGCTTCGGTGGTCAGGTCGTCAACGCCGGTGAGATCATCATCCGCCAGCGCGGCACCAAGTTCCACCCCGGCGTCAACGTCGGCCGTGGTGGCGACGACACGCTGTTCGCCCTCGCGCCCGGCGCGGTGGAGTTCGGCTACTCGCGCGGTCGCAAGGTCATCAACATCGTTCCGGTCGAGGTTCCTGCGGAGCCGGTCTCCGTCTGAACGACGCTTTCCCGGACGGCGGGCCGCCCCTCGTGGGTGGTCCGCCGTTCGTCATGTAACCCAGGAGTAGTTGATGTCGAAGTTCGTGGACCGCGTGGTGGTGCACGCCACAGCGGGGGCGGGCGGCAACGGCTGCGCCTCGATCCATCGTGAGAAGTTCAAGCCCCTCGGTGGCCCCGACGGCGGCAACGGCGGCAAGGGCGGCAGCGTCGTCTTCGTCGTCGACGCCGGCGTGCACACGCTGCTGGACTTCCACCACCGCCCGCACGCCCTCGGGCGCAACGGCAAGCAGGGCCAGGGCGGCTGGAAGATGGGCGCCAACGCCGAGGACATCGAGATGCTCGTCCCCGACGGCACCGTGGTGTTCTCCACCGACGGCGAGATCATCGCCGACCTGACCGGCCCGGGCACCCGCTTCGTCGCCGCCGAGGGCGGCCGGGGCGGGCTGGGCAACGCGTCGCTCGCGTCCCAGTCGCGCAAGGCGCCCGGGTTCGCGCTGCTCGGCGAGCCGGGGGAGAGCCGCGACCTCGTGCTGGAGCTGCGCTCCATGGCCGACGTCGGGCTCGTCGGGTTCCCGTCGGCGGGCAAGTCCTCGCTGGTCGCGGCGCTGTCCGCGGCCCGACCGAAGATCGCCGACTACCCGTTCACCACGCTCGTCCCGCAGCTCGGCGTGGTCACCGCGGGCGCCGACGTCTTCACCGTCGCCGACGTGCCCGGGCTGATCCCCGGCGCGTCCGAGGGCCGTGGCCTGGGCCTGGACTTCCTGCGCCACATCGAGCGCTGCTCGGTGCTCGTGCACGTCGTCGACTGCGCGACGTTCGAGCCGGGCCGCGATCCGGTCGCCGACATCGTCGCCCTGGAGGACGAGCTCGCCCGCTACACCCCGGCGCTCGGCGGCGAGCTGTCCGAGCGGCCCCGCATCGTCGCGCTCAACAAGATCGACGTGCCCGACGCGCGCGACATGGCCGAGCTCGTGGCCGCCGACGTGAAGGAGCGCTTCGGCTGGCCCGTGTTCGCGATCTCCACCGCCAGCCACGCCGGCCTGCGCGAGCTGACGTTCGCGATGGCGCAGGAGGTGCGCGAGTACCGCGCCGCCCAACCCGTCGTCGAGGCCACGCGCGTCGTGCTGCGGCCCACCGCCGTCGACGACGAGGGCTTCACCGTCGAGGCCGACCCGGAGCTCGACGGCGGCTTCATCGTCCGCGGTGCGCGCCCCGAGCGCTGGATCCGCCAGACGGCCTTCGACAACGACGAGGCCGTCGGCTACCTGGGCGACCGGCTCGCCCGCGCCGGCGTCGAGGACGCGCTGGCCAAGGCCGGGGCCCGCCCGCACTGCCCGGTCACGATCGGCGACGTCACGTTCGAGTGGGAGCCCAGCACCCCCGCCGGCATCGCCGCGATGATGACCGGCCGCGGCACCGACATCCGGCTGGAGCAGAGCGACCGCGTGCCCGCCCACGAGCGCAAGGCCGCCCGCAACGCCCGCCGGATCCCGCGCACCGACGCCGAGCTCGCCATCGCGCAGATGCAGGCGTCGGAGTCCCCTTGGGCTGAGCCGTTCGCTGAGCCGTTCGCTGAGCCGTTCTCGGATGGGACAGAGGAGGGCTAGACACACGTGGACGCCCGGCTCCAGCTCGCCGCGGCCCGGCGCGTCGTCGTCAAGGTCGGGTCGTCGTCGCTCACCAGCCTCGACGGTGGGCTCGACCCCGTCCGCCTCGACGCGCTGGTCGACGCGCTGGCCAAGCGGCGGGCGGCCGGCAGCCAGGTGGTGCTCGTCTCGTCGGGGGCGATCGCGGCCGGGCTGGCCCCGTTGGGGCTCACCAAACGCCCCCGCGACCTCGCCACCCAGCAGGCCGCGGCATCGGTCGGGCAGCTGCAGCTCGCCCAGGCCTACGGCGCGTCGTTCGGCCGCCACGGCCAGGCCATCGGCCAGGTCCTGCTCACCGCCGACGACATGATCCGCCGCGCTCACTACCGCAACGCCCAGCGCACCCTGGAACGGCTGCTCGGCCTCGGGGTGCTGCCGGTGGTCAACGAGAACGACACGGTGGCCACCGACGAGATCCGGGTCGGCGACAACGACCGCCTCGCCGCGCTGGTGGCCCACATCGTCGGTGCCGACGGGCTCGTGCTGCTCTCCGACGTCGACGGCCTCTACGACGGCGACCCCCGCAAGCCCGGCTCCCGGTTGCTCCGCGACGTCGACGCACCCTCCGACCTCGACGCCGTGCAGATCGCGCGTCCGGGCCAGGGCAGCCTCGGGACCGGCGGCATGGCCACCAAGATCACCGCGGCGGCGATGGCCACCGCCGCTGGCATCCCGGTGCTGCTCGCGGCGGCGGCCGACATCGACGGCGCCCTCGACACCTCCGCCGACGGCCCGGCGGTGGGCACCGCGTTCCGCACGTCGGGGCGGCGGATGTCGGCGCGCAGGTTCTGGCTCCGGCACGCCGCTGACGTCCGCGGCCGCCTCGACCTGGACGCCGGTGCGGTGGCGGCGGTGATCGAACGCCGCCGCTCCCTGCTGGCCGCCGGCATCCACGGCATCTCCGGCGAGTTCGTGGCCGGTGACGTGGTGGACCTGGTCGGCCCGCACGGTGTGGTCGTCGCCCGCGGCGTGGTGGGCTTCGACGCCGCGGAGCTCCCGGGCCTGATCGGCCGGAGAAGCCGGGACCTGCCGACGGAGCACCGCCGCGAGGTGGTCCACGCCGACGACCTGGTCGCTCTCTGAACCGACGAACGGCACTCTCGTCGGAACCGGCAGGCGGCGCGCCGGTGACGACGATGGTCGGGGAACGTGGCTCTGATGTTGTCGGGCACCCCGGTCGCGGCCACACTCAGGCCGATGACCAGCGCCCATCTCCTCCGATCCGGGATGGTCGACGCCCTGGTCACCGGCGGTCGGGTGCTCAGCCCGGCCGTCGAGGACGCGTTACGGGCCGTGCCGCGGCACCTGTTCCTGCCCGGCGTCGACGTCGCGGACGCCTACGCCGACGGGGCCGTGCCCGTCCAGCACGTGGACGGGGCGGCCACCAGCTCGGCGTCGCAGCCGTCGATGGTGGCGATCATGCTGGAGCAGCTCGCGCTGCGGCCGGGCCTGCGCGTCCTGGAGATCGGGGCCGGCACCGGCTGGAACGCCGCGCTCATGGCGCGGATGGTGGGACCGGCCGGCCACGTCACGTCGGTGGACATCGACCCCGGCCTGGTCGCCTCCGCCGCCGTCCACCTGGCCGCGGCCGGTACCGGGGACGTCGAGCTGGTGTGCGCGGACGGCGCGCTCGGGCATCCGCCGGGGGCGCCCTACGACCGGATCGTGCTCACGGTCGGCAGCGCCGACGTCCGCCCGGAGTGGGTGGCGCAGCTCGCGCCCGCCGGCCGGCTGCTGGTGCCGCTCGGGGTGCGGGGGAGCCAGCTGTCGATCGCGTTCGACCTCGGTCCCGACGGCGTCCTGCGCAGCGACTCCGTGCGCGGCTGCTCCTTCATCCGGCTGCGCGGGATCGGGGCCGAGCGCGACGCGGTGGTGCCGCTGCCGGGCGGCGGGGCGGTGCAGGTGCCTGCCGACGGCCCGGGGGTCGACGCCGAGGCCGTGGCGACGGTCCTGCTCGATCCCCGCGACCCGCTCACGGCCGGCGCGGCACTCGGCTATCTGACGCTGGGCCCGCAGGACGTGTGGGACGGCTTCGGGCTGTGGCTGGCCCTCACCGACCTCGCCGCGGCGCGGCTGCTCCCCACCGGATCCGGACCGGTCGCCGGGTTGGACCTCCCGGTATCGGCCCTGGTCAGCCCGCCCGGAGCGGAGCCGGGGCTGGCGGCGGCCGTGCTCGCGGAGCCGCGGGATTCCGGTGTCCGGACCGCGCTGGCCGTTCGCCCCTTCGGGCCGGCGGGGCACCCGCTGGCCGTCCGGCTCCTCGGCGCGCTGCGGGCCTGGTGGGCGGCCGGCTGCCCCGGGGCCCCGGCCTGGCGGATCACCGTGTGGCCGGAGGACGGCTCCCCTCCGGCGCCGGGGGTGGTCACCGTGCGCACGTCGGCGCACCGGCTGCTCCTGGACCTGCCTCCGGTGGCCGCTGCTCCCGAGCTCAGGCCACCGGGTCCAGGATGACCAGGGGGATCTCGCGCTCGGTCTTGCGCTGGTAGCCGGCGTAGTTCGTGAACCGCTCGGTGATCTGCGGCCAGAGCCGGGCCCGCTCCTCCGGCGTGGCGATCCGGGCGGTCATCGGCTGCTTCGGGCCGCCCTTGAGCGCGACCTCCACCTTCGGGTTGTCGCGCAGGTTGAGGAACCAGGCCGGGTGCGCGTCGTCACCGCCCCGGGACGCGACGACCACCCGGCTGCCGTTCTCGGCGACGGGCGAGGTGAGCATGACCGAGCGCGGCTGGCCGCTCCTGCGCCCGATCGTGGTGAGCTCCAGCACGGGCATGCCCATGGCGTCCCAGCCGAGCTTGCCGCCGGTGGCCTTGAGGACGAGCCGGTGGACGCCGTTCATGGCCTTCATCGCGATGTCGGATGGCATGGCCGAAGGCTATCCCGCCTGGCCCAGCGCGAACGGCAGGACCGCGGAGGCCCCGGCCCGGCGCAGCAGCCGCGCGGCCACCGTCATGGTCCAGCCGGTGTCGATCAGGTCGTCGACGAGCAGGACCGGGCCCGCCGGCACCGGGAACGCCGGCTCGTCGAACGCGTTCCAGACCGCGGCCAGGCGCTGCGCGGAGTTGGCGTGCGCACCGGGCCGCGCCCCCGCGGACACCAGCGTGCCGAGCAGCGGCAGCCGGCCGATCTCGGAGATCCGCCGCGCGAGGTGGTCGAGCTGGTGCGGACGGGTGCGCGACCCGATCCCGACCACGCCCACCGGCCGCTCCTCCCAGCCCCACCCGGCGAGGACCCGCACCACGGCGTCGAGGACGTCCTTCGGCACGGGCAGGTCGGTGGCCGACACCGGCTCGCCGGTCTCCGGGTCGATGTCGGGTCCGAGCTCGTCGTCGGGGGCGGGCGCGGGATCGAGCAGCTCGCGCAGCCGCGGTCCCCATCCGATGTCGGACAGCCTTCCGATCACCCGCCCCGGCTCCGCCAGCTCACCCGCCGGGATCTTCCCCGACGCCGGCACGTCGAGCTCCTTCATCCCCGACGGCCACTGCTTGCGCGGCGCCACCTCGACCCCGGGCCGCTGGATGCGCTCCGCGGCCGCGGCCGACGCCGCGCCGTCGACGTCGGTGCTCCACGCCGCGCCCGCGCAGTTGTCGCACCGGCCGCACTTCTCGGCTCCGGCGTCGTCGAGCTGGTTGCGCAGGAACACCAGCCGGCACTCGCGGGTGTCGATGTAGTCGAGCATGGCCTGCTGCTCGGCCTTGCGCGCCGTGGCGATGCGCCGGTGGCGTTCCTCGTCGTAGAACCAGTCCTGCCCGGTGGCCACCCACCCGCCCTTGACGCGCTTGGCGGCGCCGTCGGAGTCGAGCACCTTGAGCAGCATCTCCAGCCGGGTTCGCGAGAGGTCGACGCGCGTCTCGATGGCCGCGGTGGACAGCGTCTCGTCACCCAGCACCCGCAACGTCTGGCGTACCACCGGCTCCGACGGGAACGCGAGCGAGGCGAAGTAGCGCCAGATGTCCTGGTCCTCGTGGCCGGGCAGCAGGATCACCTCGGCGCGCTCGACGGCGCGCCCGGCGCGTCCGATCTGCTGGTAGTAGGCCACCGGTGACGCGGGTGCCCCCAGATGGACGACGAACCCCAGGTCGGGCTTGTCGAAGCCCATGCCCAGCGCGCTCGTGGCGACCAGCGCCTTCACCCGGTTGGCCAGCAGGTCGCCCTCCGCCGCGAGGCGCTCCGCCGGGTCGGTCTTGCCCGTGTAGGACGCCACGGGGTAGCCGCGCTCGCGCAGGAAGTCGGCCACCTCCTCGGCCGCGGCGATGGTGAGCGTGTAGATGATGCCGGCGCCCGGCAGCGCGTCCATCTGGGCGGCGAGCCAGCCCAGCCGGTCGGCGGCCGTGCGCAGCTTCACCACCGACAGCCGCAGGCTCTCGCGGTCGAGCGAGCCGCGCAGCACCAGCGGCCGGCCGGCCTGCAGACCTAGCTGCTCGGTGACGTCGACGACCACGCGGTCGTTGGCCGTGGCCGTGGTGGCGAGCACCGGGATGCCGTCGGGCAGCTCGGCGATGAGCGAGCGCAGGCGGCGGTAGTCGGGCCGGAAGTCGTGGCCCCAGTCGGACACGCAGTGGGCCTCGTCGACGACGAGCATGCCGGCGCTCGCGGTGAGCCGGGGGAGCACGCGGTCGCGGAAATCGGGGTTGTTGAGCCGCTCGGGGCTGACCAGCAGCACGTCGACCTCACCGGCGTCGACCGCGTCGTAGGTGCGCTCCCAGTCGCCCGTGTTGGCCGAGTTGACCGTGACCGCCCGGATACCCGCGCGCTCGGCGGCGTCGATCTGGTTGCGCATCAGCGCGAGCAGCGGCGAGACGATGACCGTGGGGCCCGCGCCGGCCTCCCGCAGCAGAGCGGTGGCCACGAAGTAGACGGCCGACTTGCCCCACCCCGTGCGCTGGACGACCAGCGCCCGCTTGCGCAGGGCGACCAGCGCGTGGATGGCCGTCCACTGGTCCTCCCGCAGCCGGGCGTCGGGGCCGGCGAGGGTGGCCAGCACCTCCTCGGCGCGGGAGCGGAGGTCCTGCTCGGTGGTGGTCATGCCCCCATGGTGGACGAGGGCACCGACAGTTCCGCGCGGGGGCGGTCCCGCGCCCCCGACGGCCACACCCCGTCCTTCACCCGGTTCCCGGGATGACGGCACACGCGCCGTGGGGACCGCGGCGTCAGGACGCCGGTGCAGCCGCGAGGATGGCGGTGCGGTGGGGTGGGGTGGGTGGATGTGCTCGATCGGCCACGAAGCCGCGGGTCCGCACGGCGATCACGGACGGCGCCCACCTCCGGTCGCCCGACCCGCGCCTGCGGAGGCGCGAGGCCAGGCACGCGCTCCTCGTGGCGGCGGCCGTCCCCCGGGTGGCGCCCGATTCGGTGATCAGCCACGTCCCGGCGGCGGTGCAGCACGGCCTCCCGATCTGGAACATCCCGCTCGACCGCGTCCACACCAGCCGACCACGACGATCCGGGGGGCTGCGCACGGGGCGGCTGCACGTCCACACCGCACCGCTCGGGGAGGTGGATTTCGCCTGGCCGGAGCTCGGCAAGGTGGGGGAGTCCGGTGGACGGCACCCCGGTCAGAACGTCCGTGCGGTCACCACGACGCTTGTGTGATCTACCGCTCGGGCAGAACCGGTGCGCGTCATGCAGGATGACCAGCGTGAGTGAACTCCAGTCGCCCCTCTTCGGCTCCGTCTCCGACGTGGCCGAGCGGCTCGCCGGCGTGGGGTACCTCGCCTCCACCGCCGTCGCCACCACGGTCTTCCTCGCCGACCGGCTGGGCAAGCCGTTGCTGGTCGAGGGGCCCGCGGGAGTCGGCAAGACCGAGCTGGCCAAGGCGGTCGCCGAGTGCACGGGGTCGGGGCTGGTGCGCCTGCAGTGCTACGAGGGCATCGACGAGGCCCGCGCGCTCTACGAGTGGAACCACGCCAAGCAGCTGCTGCGCATCACCGCCGGCCGCAACGACGAGTCGTGGGACGAGACGCGCGACGACGTGTTCTCCGAGGAGTTCCTGCTGCCGCGCCCGCTGCTCACCGCGATCCGGCGCAGCGACCCCACCGTGCTGCTCGTCGACGAGATGGACAAGGCCGACGTCGAGGTCGAGGGGCTGCTGCTGGAGGTCCTGTCGGACTTCCAGGTCACCGTTCCGGAGATGGGCACGATCACCGCCACGCGCCGCCCGTTCGCGCTGCTGACGTCGAACTCCACGCGCGAGCTGTCGGAGGCGCTCAAGCGCCGCTGCCTGTTCCTGCACCTGGACTTCCCCGACGCCGACCTGGAGCGGCGCATCGTCGCGAGCCGGGTGCCCGAGCTGGCCCAGAACCTCGTGGACGCCCTGGTCCGCACGGTGCGGGTGCTGCGCGGGCTGGAGCTGCGCAAGTCGCCGTCGGTGGCCGAGACCATCGACTGGGGACGCACGCTGCTCGCCCTGGGCCTCGACACCCTCGACGACGACGCCGTGCGCGCCACGCTGGGCGTCGTGCTGAAGCACCAGTCCGACGCGGTGAAGGCAGCCGCCGAGCTGCGGCTCAACTGACGCGGCGGATCCGGTCGGGCAGCCGCGGCGCTCCGCGCCGCACGCCGTCGGCCATCCGCGCCAGCACGTTCTCCTGCCGGTCGGTCCAGCGCAGGCCCAGCAGCTCGCGCAGCGCCGGGTCGAGCGTGCCGACCGCGAGGAAGTGGGCCACCTCCCCGAACGGCCGTCCCACCGCCGGCCACGCCCACCGCAGGCCCGATGGCCAGCGGGGCAGCGGCACCGGGCTGGTGCGCAGGACGTGCAGGAACGCGTGGACGGTCGGGTGGTTCTCCAGCACGTCCGCCGTCATGTGCTTCAGGTGGGGCCACACGGCGGGCTCGTCGGCGGGCAGGTGGTGGCGGCGGATGCCCAGCGCGTCACCCAGCTCGAGGAACTCGGCGTAGAGCCGCGCCTGGTCCACCGGCGGGCCGAACAGGCGCGACATCGTCACCAGCCGTTCGTAGAGCGTCAGGTGCACCCACGCGTACGCCTCGGGATGCAGTGCGCTGTAGCGGTGGCCGCGGTCGTCGACGCCGCGGATCTCCCGGTGCACCGCGCGGAGCCGCGCCCCCTCGGCGGCGGCCCCGGGACCGCCCCGGGCGAGCGTGAGCATCGAGTCCAGCGAGTGGAACAGCCGCCCCCACGGGTCGGCCCTGAACACCGAGTGCGCACCCACGCCCGCCCCGACGACGGGGTGCGCCACCTGCATCACCATCGACCCGGGCAGCACCATGATCAGTCGTCGGTCGCCCGCGAGCTCCCAGAGGAGGCCATCCTGCACGTCCCGATCGTCGCAGCCGCGAGGTCCGCCCGCGCCCCGGCCCGGCTCAGGTTCGTGCTGCGCCAGCCGCCCTCCTCGACCGGGCCCAACCGGGCCGCGATCGGGGCCAGCGCGCAGGACCGCAGCGGTTCGGGCAGCCGTTGCAGCGCCGGCACCGCGTCGGCCGAGAGCCCCGACAGGTACTCGACGTCGATGCGTCCGGTCGCGGCGTAGCGGTCGACGTTGTGCTCGGCGACGAACCGCTCGGGGTCGAGCACGGCCAGGGCCAGCAGCGCGCCGATCCCCGCGGCCAACATCCCGCGCGCGTACCGCACCGGTCGCAGCCGCAACACCGACACCAGCATCATGACGAACCCGGCGCCCAGCCACAGCTCGCAGGTGAGCACCAGCAGCCGGAGCACGGTGAAGCCGTAGACCTGCTGGTAGAGCCACATCCGGGTCAGCGCCGACGCGACGATGACGAGGGTGAGCCCGGCCAGCGCACCGAGCAGCCCGCGCGTCCACAGGGGAGCAGCCGGCGGGGCCCAGCGCGACCCCAGCACGATCACCAGCAACGACAGCACGGTCACCGTGAGCAGCTGCCAGAAGCCGCTGCGGGCGTACTCGGCGTAGGTCAGCCCGCTGGTGTCGCGCACGTGGGCGTCGAGCCCGAACAGGCTGGGCAGCGTCGTGGCGACGTAGAGCGCGAACAGCCCGGCGAGCAGCCCCACCGGCAGGCCCCACTCCACCGTGCGCAACCGGGAGACGCGCTCCGGTGGTGGAGGCGCCGTCGGTGGCGCGGCCAGCAGGAACCCGGCCCCGACCACCCCGGCCGCGCCCAGCCCGAACCGGACGACCCAGCCGGGCACCGCGCCCCCGTCGAGGGTCGGGACGAGGCCGGCCAGCACCTCGCCGAACGCCGGGTCGGCCGAGGCCAGCAGCGGCCCGAACACCGCGAGCAGACCCAGCCCGACCAGCAGCGACGCGACGAGCCGCAGCCCCCCGGTGGTCCGGCGCATCGCGCGAAGACCGCGACCCACCCAGAGCGGGCTGCGCAGCGCCCCGAGCGGGACGGCGACCGCGCCCCGGACGACCGAGCGGAACGACCGACCCGCCACGGCCAGCGACCCGGCGGCGCACGCGGCCAGCATGCAGAACCCGACGAGCCAGCCCGCGTCGCGCACCGCGGCGACCCCGGACAGCGCGACGGCCACGGGCATCCACGCGGTCTCGACGACCGCGACCCGGTGCGGCAGCAGCTCACCCGGCGGGCGCAGCGGACGCCAGCCGATCGCCAGGACGGCTCCCACCAGGAGCAGGCCCGTCACGAGCCAGCCGACGCCGTCGCGTCCGTCCGGGATCGCGACGGCCGCGCCCACCCCCGTCGCGGCTGCCACCCCCAGGAGCCGCCGGGACGGGGGCAGCAGCGGCCCCGGCCAGTGCTTCCCGAACACCGACACGGGCGGCGGGACGGGCTCGTGAACCATGCCCAGCTCGGCTGATCTCACCGGGGCGCTCACGGGAGCGTCACCCGGATCCGGCAGCCCGGCCCGCCGGTCTCGACGACGCCGATCCGGCCGCCGTGCAGGTCCACCACCCAGCGCGCGATCGCCAGCCCCAGTCCCGTACCGCCCCCGGCGGCCCGCTCCCCGCGGGTGAAGCGGTGGAACACCCGCTCGCGGTCGGCCCGCGCGATCCCCGGTCCCTCGTCGGACACGTCGATGACCAGCCCCTCTTCCCGGTGTCGGGCGTCGATGCGCACGGCGGAACCCGGTGGGCCGTGCCGTGCGGCGTTGTCGAGCAGGTTGACCACCACCTGGTGCAGGCGGTCGCGGTCGGCGTGCACCACCGCGTCGGGCGGGGTGACGTCCACCTGGAACCCGACGCCCCGGTCGGTGAGCGACACCTCCGCGACCGCGTCGGCCAGCAACGGGGCCAGCGCGAAGGGCTCGCGCTCGATCGCCAGCACCCCGGCCTCCATGCGGGAGAGGTCGAGCAGCTCGGCGACCAGCGTGCCGAGCCGCTCGGTCTGGGCCAGCGCGGTGCGCAACGTCGTCGGATCCGGTTCGGCGACCCCGTCCACGACGTTCTCCAGCACGGCCCGCAGCGCCGTGATCGGCGTGCGCAGCTCGTGGGAGACGTTCGCGATGAGCTCGCGACGGTGCTGGTCGGCGGCCTCCAGATCGGCGGCCATCCGGTTGAACGCCGCCGCGAGCGCGCCCACCTCGTCGCGGGAGGTGGCCCGGACCCGGCGCGTGTAGTCGCCCTGGGCCATCGCCCGCGCGGCCGCCGTCATCTCCCGCAGCGGGCGCGTCATGCCGTGGGCCAGGACCTGGCCGGTGACCAGCACGATCGCCACCGCGACCAGCGTGACCGTCAGCGGTGGCACCCAGCGGTAGGTGTACCAGAGGTAGGCCAGCCCGGCCGCGGCCGAGACCGCGTAGAGCACCGTGATCTTGAGCTTGATCCAGGGGATGCGGTCGAGCGGGCGAGGCAGGAGCTCCACGACGGTCATCCCCGCACCTCCAGCGCGTAGCCGACGCCGTGCACCGTCCGGATCAGGTCCGCCCCGAGCTTGCGACGCAACGCCTTGACGTGGCTGTCCACCGTGCGCGTCGTCGTGCCGGCGGCCCAGCCCCACACCTGCTCCAGCAGCACCTCCCGGGCGTGGACGTCACGCGGCCGTGCCGCCAGGTGGGAGAGCAGGTCGAACTCGATCGGCGTCAGGTGGGCGGGCTCGCCCGCGCGGGACACGCGGCGCTGCGCCGGGTCGATCTCCAGGTCGCCGAGCCGGACGGGCGTGCCGGTCGCGCCGGGCTCGGTCATCCGGTCGATCCGCCGGAACAGCGCATGCACCCGGGCGGCGAGCTCCCGGGGCGAGAACGGCTTGGTCATGTAGTCGTCGGCGCCCACGCCCAGCCCCACCAGGAGGTCGGTCTCGGCGTCGCGTGCGGTGAGCATCAGCACCGGGACCGGACGGTCGGCCTGGATGCGCCGGCACACCTCCAGCCCGTCGTAGCCGGGCAGCATGACGTCGAGGACCACGAGGTCGGGCGGGTCGGCCCGGACGCTCTCCACGGCGGACGGGCCGTCGTGGGCGATGTCGACGCCGAACCCCTCGGCGCGCAGCCGGGCGGCCACGGACGCCGCGATGGTGGGCTCGTCGTCGACGACCAGTACCCGTCGCTGTCTCCCGCTCATGGGGCGAGCGTAGGGGCGAGTTGTGCAGGTGGCCGGTGGTCGCTGTGGAGGTTCTGTGAAGATCGGATCCCGGCCGTCATGGAGATCGGCGGGCCCCCCGGGGCATCATGGGGACATGGCGACGGTGGAGCGGATCGGGTCGGAGCACGGGTTGTCGGGCCACCTGGTGGATTTCGTCTCCGCGCTGCGCACCCACGGTGTGGCCGTCGGCCCGGGCGAGACCATCGACGCCGCGCGCGTGCTCGGCGCGCTCGACATCATCCACCGCGAGCACCTGCGCGAGGGTCTGGCTGCGGCGCTGCTGCGCCGCTCCGGCCAGCGCGCCCAGTTCGACACGCTGTTCGACCTCTTCTTCCCGGCCGCCCTCGGCGCCGGCAGCTCCGAGGTGGAGGTGCCCCGCGTCGGTGACGAGAACGGGGACGCCGCCGACGGCCCCGTCGACGTCGACGCGCTGCGCGACATCCTCGCCGACCTGCTCCGCGACGGCGACGACAAGGCGCTCCAGGAGCTGGCCCGCGCCGTCGTCGACGCGCTGGGCACCTCCGGCGGGGCGGGCCAGGGCATCCGCGGGGCGGGCGGGCAGCCGAGCTGGTCGGCCTACCAGGCGCTGCGCATGCTGTCCCCGGAAACGCTGCTCGCCCGGATCATGGACGACCTGAAGGTCGCGAACCCGGACGAGGCCGGCGACTTCTCCGACGAGATGCGCCGACGCGAGATTCGCGACCGCATCGCCGCCTTCCGGAAGATGGTCACCGACGAGGTGCGCCGCCGTACCGCGGAGATGCGCGGCCGGGAGCAGGTGGCCAAGACCGCCGTGCCCAAGCAGGCCGAGCAGGTCGAGTTCCTCTCCGCCTACGCCGAGCAGCTCACCGCCCTGCGCCGCACCGTCCACCCGCTGGCCCGCCGGCTGGCCGCGCGCCTGGCGGTGCGCCGCAAGCGGGCGAACCGCGGCACGCTCGACATGCGGCGCACGCTGCGCCGCTCGATGTCCACCGGCGGCGTGCCGATGCGGCCCGCGTACAGGACGAAGCGGCCCGGCCGTCCGGAGCTGGTGATCCTCTGCGACGTCTCCGGCTCGGTGGCCGGGTTCAGCCACTTCACGTTGCTGCTGGTCCAGGCGCTGCGCGAGCAGTTCTCCAAGGTGCGCGTGTTCGCGTTCGTGGAGCGCGCCGACGAGGTGACCCACCTGTTCGAGCCGGGGGCCGAGCTGTCGGGCGTCATGCAGCGGGTGCTGCGCGAGGCCGATCTCACCGCGTTCGACGGCCACAGCGACTACGGCGGCTCGTTCGGCTCGTTCGCCGAGTTCTGGGCCGAGGCCATCACGTCCAAGACCTCGCTGCTGATCCTCGGCGACGCCCGCAACAACTACCGCGACCCCAACCTCACGGTGCTGCGCCGGCTGGTGGGCGCGGCCCGCCACGCACACTGGCTCAACCCGGAGCCGCGCAGGCAGTGGGGCACCGGCGACTCCGCCGCCCTGCGCTACGCCGACGTCCTGCCGATGCACGAGTGCCGCACGGCCGCCCAGCTGGCGGACGTGGTGGAGGCCCTGCTCCCGGTATGACCGATGTGGTTCTCCGGGTGCTCGGCCCGCTGCGCGCGGACGTCGACGGCCACCCGGCCGATCTCGGGGGTCGTACGCGGCGGGCCGTGCTGGCCCGGCTCGCCGTCGCGGGCGGCGAGGTGGTGTCCACCGACGCGATCGTCGACGACCTGTGGCCCGGTGAGGCCCCGCCACGGGCGCTGAGCGCGCTGCAGGTGCACGTCTCGCACCTGCGCCGCGCCCTCGAACCGCACCGGCCGCCCCGCGCCCCGGCCACCGTGCTGCTCAGCGTCCCGCCCGGCTACGCGCTGGCCCCGGGCTCGCTGGACAGCCTCCGGTTCACCGCGCTGCTCGACGCTGCGGCCTCTTCGGAGCCGCTCGTGGCCGTCCGGCACCTGCGTGACGCGTTGGCCTGCTGGTCCGGTGCGGCGTTCGCGGAGTTCGCCGCCGAGCCGTGGGTGGTGCCCGAGGCGGCCCGGCTGGAGGAGCTGCGGCTCGTCGCGGTCGAGCGGTCGGCGCAGGTGCGGCTGGCCCTGGACGACCCCGCCGCCGCCGTCCCCGACCTGGAGCGGCTGCTGCACGACCATCCGCTGCGGGAGGGTGCGGTGCGGCTGCTCGCGCTGGCGCTCTACCGCACGGGTCGGCAGGGCGACGCGCTCGCGGTGCTCGCCCGCGCCCGCCGGACGCTGGCCGACGAGCTCGGCGTCGATCCCGGCCCGGAGCTGCGCGCGGTGGAACGCGACGTGCTGGGACACGTCGACCACGTCCTGCCCCGGGCGGTGGCCGCGCCGGTCGTCCCGGCCGCGCCGGTGCCGGCCCCGTCGGACCTGGTCGGGCGCGCGTCCGAGCTGGCCCGGCTGCGCGCCGCCGCCGACCTGGCAACCGCCGGGGCGCAGGTCGTCCTCGTCGCCGCCGACGCCGGCGGCGGCAAGTCCGCGCTCGTGGCCGCGTTCCGGGCCGAGCGTGCCGGCGCCGGGTGGGGCACCGCGGTCGGCCGCTGCCCCGAGGTCGACGGGGCGCCGCCGGCCTGGGCGTGGCGCGAGCTGGTGGAGGAGATCCTCGCCGCGCATCCCGCCGCCACCGACCCCGACGGACGGCTCGCCGCGTTGCGCGCCGGGCCGACGTCCGCCCAGGAGACGTTCTGGATCGCCCGCGCCGTCGTCGACCTGCTGCGCGGGGCCGCCCGCTCCGGCCCGCTGCTGCTCGTGCTCGACGACCTGCACCGCGCGGAGGGGGAGACGCTGCAGCTCCTGCGTTCGGTGGTGGAGGGGTTGGCCGGGTCACCGGTGCTGGTCGTCGCCACGGTGCGGCCCGCGGAGGTCGGACCCGACGTCGAGGCCGCGCTCGCCGCGCTGGCCGACCCGACCGCCGACCGCATCGAGGTGGGCGGACTCGGTCCCGACGAGGTCCGTGCGCTGCTCGCCCGCCACGGCGTCGCCGACGCGGAGCCCGCCGTCGTCGCCCTCGTCGCGGACCGCACCGGGGGCAACCCGCTGTTCGTGCGGGAGCTGGCGCGGCTGATCGCCGCGGAGGGCATCGCCGCCGCCGGGCACGCCGTGCCGGCCGGGGTCCGCGACGTGCTGCGGCGCCGGCTGGCCCGCCTCCCGGGGCCGGCACAGACGGTGCTGCGCCAGGCGTCGGTGCTGGGCCGCGACATCGACGTCGACGTCCTGGCACAGCTCACCGCCGACGAGGACGCCACGCTCGACGCCCTGGAGCTGGGCGTCCTGAGTGGACTGCTGGCGGAGCCCGCGCCCGGGCGCGTCCGCTTCACGCACGCACTGGTCTGCGACACGTTGTACGCCGACGTCCCACGGTTGCGCCGCACCCGGCTGCACGCGGCGACGCTGGACGTCCTCGCGACGGCCAGGCCCGACGACCACGCCGCGCTGGCCCATCACGCGCTCGCGGCGGGGCCGTCCGTGCCGGCTGGGCGGGCGGCGGAGTACGCCGTCGCCGCGGCGGAGGCCGCCGACCGTTTCGGGGCCCGTCGCGAGGCCGCCCGCCTGTGGGGTGCGGCCGTGGAGCTCGCCGTCGGCGCCGGGGTGGGCGTCGAGCGGGAGGTGGCGTTGCGGTGCTCGCACGTCTCGGCCCTGGCCAACGCGGGTGAGAGCATCGCCGCGGTGCGGGCCCGGCGGGTGGCCGTCGACCGGGCCCGGGACCGGCCTTCGCTGCTCGTCCGGGCGCTCACCAGCTACGACGCCCCGGTGTCCTGGACGATCCGGCCCGACATGGGGGTGGACGACGAGCTGGTGGCGCTGATGGAGACCGCGCTGGTGGCCACCCGTGACCCCGCGACGCGCTGCCGCCTGCTGGCCGCGATGGTGTTCGAGCTGGAGAGCCACGACGACGAGCGGGTGCGCACGGCGAGCGCGGAGGCGATGGAGCTCTCGGCCGGTCTCGATGACCCGTTCCTGCGCTGCACGGCGCTCAACGCGCGGTTCTTCGCCGCTCTCAGCCCGGACCTGTGGCACGAGATGGAACCGGTCGGCACGGAGCTCGTGACCACGGCCCGCACGGCCGGGCTCGCCGGCTACGGGTCACAGGGCCACCACCTGCTGTTCATGGCCAGCATCTCGCGCCACGACCTCGCCGGCGCGCAACGCCACGCCGACGCCGCGATCGCGTCGGCCACCGGCGGCCAGCTCGGCCTGACGCTGGGCTGGGCCGCCATCTTCACGGCGCTGCAGGCACTCGTGCGCGGCGACCTCGACCGGGCCGAGGCCATGTACGCGGCGCTGAGCGCGCGGCTCGTCGCGGCCGGCGCGGTCAACGGCGACCTCATGGGCGTGGCCGGCCGGTTCGCCGTGCGCTACGCCCAGGGCCGCACCGCCGAGCTCGCCCCCGAACTGCTGGAACTGATGCCGCGGCTGCCCGTGACGATGGTCGACTACGTGGTGGTGGCCCTGATCGCGGCCGGGCGCACCGACGAGGCGAGAGCGCTCTGGCGCCCGGACGTCCCGCTGCCCCGCAACTACTACTGGCTGCTGTGGACGGTGCTGCGGGCGGAGATCGCCGTCGCCTTCGCCGACCGCGTCCAGGGCGCCCGCCTCCACGCCGACCTGCTGCCGTGGGCGGGCTCGTTCGCCGGGCTGTCGAGCGGGTCGATCACGCTCGGCCCCGTCGACCTCGCCCTGGCCGATCTCGCGACGCTGCTGGGCCGGCCGGCCGCCGAGCGGGAGGCGCACCTGCACACCGCCGCCCGGATCGCGCGCGAGATCGGCGCCATCCACTGGGAACGCCGGGCGCTGGACGCCCTACGCACCTGACAGCGCTGGGCCCGTGACAGCACCGCGGTCGTGACGCCGATCAGCCGAACACGAGCCGCTCGCGGCGCCGGTGGCCCGGGCGCATCAGCCGGGCCAGCACCGCGGGCACCGGCCCGGCCACGGCCCGCATGTGCGCCCACTCGTCCGGGCTCGCGACGTCGGCCATGCGGGGCAGCACGAACTGCGCGCCCGGCCCCTTGCGGCGCACCTGCTCCTCGATGCGCGTCCACTCGGCCGCCGGGACGTAGCGCTCGATCACCGGGAACAGGCCGGACTCCTCCGCGTCGAGGTGCTCGTCGATCTCGTCGCGGACCCGGGCCAGCCGCTGCGCCAGTTCTCCCGCGGCCGGGCCCCGGGAGCCGGTGGGGGCCGTGGTCAGGCCCCGCACGGCGGAGCGCACCTCGTCGAGCAGCGGGTCGAGGGCGTGGTGGTCGTCGGTGAGGACGGCGAGGTCGACGGAGCCCGCGGCGTACCGGGCGATCACCGGCCAGGCGATCTCGTCCTCGGAGGTGTGGTGGTGGTGGATCTCGTCGCACAGCGTGTTGATCCAGGTGGCGATGGCGGCGGCCCGGCGGTCGGTGCAGCCGCTTGCGCCGGCGGCGATGCGCCCGGCGACGTCGGTCAGGCGGTGCAGGTCGGTGCGCATCATGCGGTGCGCGAGGGTGATGCCGAGCAGGTCGGGGCCGTCGGTGCGGGTGGTGGTCACAGTGGGTTCCTCTCGTCGGGAGCACCACCGTCGCCGAACCCGCTTTCCGCCGACTTGCTCCCCACTTCCTCAGCTGTTGTCGTTGCGTCCGCCGAACCGCCCCAGCACTCCGAGGTCGCCGGTGACCGGCAGGTCGGCCGCCAGGCGCCGGCCGTGGAGGGCGAGCAGAAGCCACCGGTGAGGTACTCCTCGATGCCGTCGGTGGCCACCACGGGGTCCAGCGCGTGCTCGCGCCCGGCCGCCCGTTCAGCGTCGCCACGGTGCACGCGCGCGGACCGGCTCGCAGGTCGGCGGTGAGCTGCCCGTCGGCCGGACGTCCGGTGCGCACCTCTCCGTCGGGATCCTGCAGGCGTCCACTCGGACATGTCGGCACCCGCGCGGCGGGGTTGCCCTCCGCGGCTTCGGCGAGCGCCACGCTCCCGGCCGCGGTACGGGCGAACGGGTCGTGGTCGGCGATCAGCCGTAGTCGGTCGTGGTGCCGACGGTAGCGGCGGCCACCGACAGAACCCTCTTGACCGGCCGGTCAGTCAAGGAGTAGAACGGGGGTGTCTTCAGAAAGAGGGAGGTGGTCTCCGTGACCAGCAAGGCATGGACCCGCTGGCAGGACTGGGCGGCTCTCGTGATCGGCGTGCTCGCGGCGCTGTCCCCGCTCGTGGTGGCGACGTCGGCCGCGGCCGCGTGGGCGCTCGTGGTGCTCGGCGTGCTCATCGCGGCGGCGGCGCTGTGGTCGCTGGCGGCACCGGGATCGGTGGCGAGTGAGTACGCGCACGTCGTGTTCGGTGTGCTGCTGTTCGTCTCGCCGTGGGTGTTCACCTACAGCGACCTGAGCGGGGCCGCGTGGACATCGTGGGTCGCCGGTGTGCTCGCCGTGATCGTCGGTGGAACGGCCGTCCCGGCCGCCTCGGCCCGGCACCGGAGCATCGCCGGTCAGAACTGATCCGTCCCGAACCGTGGCCGCGACGCTCCTGCGCCGCGGCCACTCTGCGTCCGCTGGAGTGAGCATGACCGAGGAACCCGCCCGCGAGCGCATCCTGACCGCGGCCGAGGAGCTGTTCGCCGAGGCCGGCTTCGACGCCACGCCCACGTCGCGCATCGCCGAGCGCGCGGGCGTGCCGAAGGGGCTCGTGCACTACTACTTCACGCGCAAGCCCGACCTGCTCGAGGCGCTGGTGGAGCGCCTGCCGGAGGAGTGCATCCCCACCGAGCAGGTGGTGGTCGCCGGTGACGTGGGGGAGAGCCTGCACCGGCTCGTGGACGTGCTGGACCGCACGCTGGAGCGTTCCGCCACGCTCTCGCACCTGCTCTGGCGCGAGGCCGACACCCACCCCGCCGTGCTCGACGCCCTGCAGGCCCGTTTCGGCCGCATCGTCGGCCAGATCCGCGCGGTGATCGCCGCGGCGCTGCCCGCCGGCGGCCACCCCGACATCGAGAGCGCGGCCCACCTCCTCGCCCTGGCCGTCAGCTACCGCCACTCCACCGCCCGGCACGCGGAGAGCGCCGGGCTGCGCCGCGAGCTGGACTTCATCGCCGCCGCCCTGACGTGATCGTCACCGAACCCCTTGACGCCGATCGGCGCCATCGCCACTGTCAGCCGGTAGAAGTTCGAACGCCTGTTCGGTACTGTCGGCGGGATGACCGATCTCGCCTGGCAGCCGCCCGACGTCCTGGAGCTGGATCTCGGCGGTCCCCGTCGCCGGCATCTGGCCGGGGGAGCGTGGGTGGACGTCCAGCCGGGCTGGTGCCACGACGCCGACGGTCTGTTCGCCCGGTTGCTCGCCGGCACGCCGTGGGGCCCGCAGCGCACGGTGCGGATGTACGACCGGACCGTGCCCGAGCCGCGTCTCACCCACCGGTGGTCGCTCGACGACGCCCCGTCCGAGCTGGCCGCGATGGCGCGGGAGCTGTCCGGCCGCTACGGCGTGGCGTTCACGCAGGTCGGCGCCAACCTCTACCGCGACGGCGCCGACAGCGTCGCCTGGCACGGCGACCGCGTGGCCCGCGAGCTGCCCGAGGCCGTGGTGGCGCTGGTGTCGCTGGGTGCGGTGCGCCCGTTCCGGCTGCGCCCCACCGGAGGTGGGGAGAGCGTGTCCCTGCTGCCCGGTCCCGGCGACCTGCTCGTGATGGGTGGGTCGTGCCAGCGCACGTGGCAGCACGCGGTGCCGAAGTGTCATCGGGTGTCCGGCCCGCGCATCAGCGTGCAGTTCCGGCACGCCTACGGGCACTGAGTACTCTCCGCTGGTGCATCGCAAGATCGGCGTGATGGGCGGGACGTTCGACCCGATCCACCACGGCCACCTGGTGGCCGCCAGTGAGGTCGCGGACCGGTTCGGCCTCGACGAGGTGATCTTCGTGCCCACGGGGCGCCCGTGGCAGAAGGTCGACCGCGTCGTGAGCGAGGCCGAGGACCGCTACCTGATGACGGTGGTGGCCACGGCGTCCAACCCGCGGTTCACGGTCAGCCGTGTGGACATCGACCGCCACGGCCCCACCTACACCGCCGACACCCTCGCCGACCTGCACCGCCAGCTCCCCGACGCCGACCTGTTCTTCATCACCGGCGCCGACGCACTGGCGCAGATCCTCTCGTGGCACAAGATCGAGGAGCTGTTCGAGCTCGCGCACTTCGTGGGCGTCACCCGGCCCGGCTACGAGCTCACCGAGGAGCACCTGCCCGACGGCGCCGTCTCGCTGGTGGAGGTGCCGGCCATGGCGATCTCGTCCACCGACTGCCGGTGGCGCGTGCTGGAGGGGCACCCGGTCTGGTACCTCGTGCCGGACGGGGTGGTCCAGTACATCTCCAAACGCAACCTCTACCGCCCCCGAGCGGAGTAGGCCTCCGGCTGCTGCGAGCCCGCCGACCGATGAGTTCGGGTCGTGGCCGGGGTCCGCACCCCATGACGACCCACACGCTCGCGACCCCCGAGGTCGACCTCGCCTACGACGTGCACGGCCCCCTGCCCACCGCCGACGGGCGCCCGCCGCTGTTCATGATCGGCCAGCCCATGGACGCGTCCGGCTTCACCGCACTGACGTCGCAGCTCCCGGACCGCACCGTGATCACCTACGACCCACGTGGCATCGGGCGCAGCACGCGCAAGGACGGGCGGGTCGACGCCGTGCCGGAGGTCCAGGCCGGCGACGTGCACGCCGTGATCGAGGCGCTCGGCGCGGGTCCGGTCGAGATGTTCGCGAGCAGCGGTGGTGCGGTCACCGCGCTCGCGCTGGTGGTCGCCCACCCCGGCGACGTGACCACGCTGGTGGCCCACGAGCCGCCGCTGATCCCGGTGGTGCCCGACGCCCCCGCCGCCGAACGCGCCCAGGCCGGCTACATGGACGCCTACGAGGCCAAGGGCTTCGGCGCCGGCATGGCGGCCTTCATCGCGATGACGTCGTGGCAGGGCGAGTTCACCGAGGAGTTCTTCGCCCAGCCGGTCCCGGACCCCGCCGCGTTCGGCATGCCCACCGAGGACGACGGCAAGCGCGACGACCCGTTGCTCACCGGGCGGGCGCTGGCCATCACCCACTACCGGCCCGACGCCCGGGCCCTGGCCGCGGCGCCGACGCGGATCGTCATCGCCGTCGGGGAGGAGTCCGCCGGCACGTTCACCGCCCGCGCGGCCGAGGCCACGGCGGCACTGCTCGGGCAGGAGGCGACGGTGTTCCCGAGCCACCACGGTGGCTTCCTGGGCGGCGAGTCCGGCTATGCCGGCCAGCCGGAGGCCTTCGCGCGCACGCTGCGGACGGTGCTCGGGTAGCCGGTCGTGAACTCGGGTGCGCCCGGGTGGTGATCGCGCTGCTGGTCGGCTCCGCGTTCTCATGATCCTCAACGAGACGATCATGAGCGTCGCACGGCCCGCGCTGATGGTCGACTGCCGATCGGATGGTGGGCCCGAGTGTTGATGTCGGCATCTTGCGGTGCAGTAAATCTCCAGCTATCATTGCAGATATCCGAGAGTTGCGACCAGATATCTGGTCGACCCCCGGAGCATCGCCGCCTTGTCGTTGATCATGAGAGGAGTGGCCCGCGATGCTGATGCGAACCGACCCCTTCCGTGAGCTGGACCGCCTGACCCAGCAGGCGTTCGGAACCGGCCCCGGCACGTGGTCGCGCCCCACGGCCATGCCGATGGACGCGTACCGGTCGGGTGAGCAGTTCGTCGTCTCGTTCGACCTGCCCGGGGTGGATCCGGACGCGATCGAGATCGATGTGGAGCGCAACGTGCTCACGGTGAAGGCCGAGCGCAGGCCGGTGTCCGCAGGCGAGCACGTGGAGATGCAGGTGGCCGAGCGCCCGCTCGGCGTGTTCTCCCGCCAGCTGTTCCTGGGCGACACCCTCGACATGGAGCACATCGCCGCGAGCTACGAGTCGGGCGTCCTGACGCTGCGGATCCCGATCGCGGAGAAGGCCAAGCCCCGCAAGATCGCCATCACGTCGGCCGGTGACGATCGGAAGACGATCGACGCCTGATCACTGCTCGTCCGGCGCCGCGTCGGGCCCGCCAGCCGGGCCCGACGCGGCGTTTCCGTGTTCGAGCTGGTCGATGCGGCGGTGTGCGGTGCGGAGCTGGTCCTCCAGGCCGACGATCCGCGCGGCCGCGTCGAGGGTGAGCCCCTCGTCGAACAGGGCACGCAGTCTCGCGGCGAGGGTCAGCTGTCGGCGCGAGTAGCGGCGGTGTCCGCCCTCGGAGCGGTGCGGGGCGAGCACGCCGGCCGCGTCGAGGCTGCGCAGGAAGGCCGGCTGCACCCCGAGGAGCTCCGCGGCCTGTCCCATCGTCACCGAGGGGTAGTCCTCGTCGTCGAGTCGATCGACACCCATCGGCGCCCTCCCGCAGGACGTGATGCGGGGCCCGACCTGATCGGCCGGGCCCCGCTGCGAAGGATTATTGATGATCCAGATGTTCGGGGGCTGTCCTGATGTTCACCCTCCGTAGTCTCGACCGGTCGCCATCCCTGTGGCGTTCTGCACTTCGTTCTGCAGTCACCTTACATCGGTGACTACAGGTTTTGTCAAGCGCCGGCTTCGCGTGCGGCGGCCTTCTCGGTGGTCGCGCCCGCCGAGCCGAGCGACCCGTCGGAGCTCTCCAGGTGGGCCCGCACGAACCACTGGTACTGCTCGAGCTCGCTGGACTGCGCGATGAGCATGTCCTGCGTCACCGGGTCGGCGTCCTCGGTCGCCTGGATGGCCTTGCGGTGGTCGCCGACGACCCCGGTGTAGACGAGGTTGAGGGCCCCGAGGTGGGCGATGGCGTCACCGCGGCCGACCGAGTAGTCGTCCCACGTGCGCTCCTTCACCAGCGCGCCCGGCGTGCCCACGGGCGACCCGCCGAGGGTGGCGATGCGCTCCGCGACGTCGTCGACCATGACGCGCACGCCGTCGACCTGCGGGTCGAGCATCGTGTGGACGGCGATGAAGTTCGGCCCCACCACGTTCCAGTGCACGTGCTTGAGGGTGAGGGCCAGATCGTTGAGGGCGTGGAGACGCTCCTGCAGGAGCTCGATGACGACGTCGGCGTCCTTCTCCTCCATGCCCGGAACGGTGTAGTGGATGGATCCCTGCTCGGTGTTCATGGTGGAGGCGTACCCAGCTCGCACAAGGTTTGAACAAGTCGCTGGTGAGACGCGTACCTATGGGCCCGGTGCTGCTTCGCTCAGGTAGCTGTGGCCGGTGGGGGTGGTGGTGCGCACGGTGTGTGGTAGCTGGCCGAGCCCGTCGTCGATCACCTCGACGTGCCAGCCGGGCACCTCCCGGACGTAGTTGCCACGGGCGCAGGTGCCGCGGCCGTTGGCGAAACCCGTGGGGCCGCCTGCTCGGCGGCGGTCGATGTGGTCGAGGTGTCGGATCGGGGCGTCGCAGAACGGGTCGCGGCAGCGGCCACCGTCGCGGATGGTGATCAGGTGGGCGAGGACGCCGTCGAACCGGCGCCGGCGCGGGTCGCAGCCGACCAGTGGTCCGCCCGCGGGGGCGGTGAACAGCCGCCGCCACCACAGCTTGCCCTCGGTGGAGGCCAACAGATCCCGGGCGATCCCGGCCGGGATCGGACCGTGCCCGACGATCTCCGCACTGCCGCCGTCGTCGGGGTCGAGCAGCGATTCGAGGGGCATCACGATGCCGATCTCGACGTTCACATCCGCCGCGGTGGCCTGCCCGGTGACCCGTTCGATCAGGGTGTCGGCCATGACCTGGTCCCGGGTCCGCTCATCCCCGGCCGCCAGGACCGCATCGGCGTGGGCCCGCAAGGCCGCGAGACACGCGACCCCCTGCTCGACGGGCAGGAACCCCGACAGCACGCTCATCGTGTCCGGGGCCGGCCGCAGCCCGACCCGGCGGTCCCTGCGCGCAGTGCGGCCGCGGGCGACGTATCCGGCGCGGTCGGCGTCGTAGGCGCATTGCTTGATCAGGTTCTCGGCCCGCCGCAGCGACAGGTTCTCCAGCCCGCCTGCGGCGAGCTGCTTGTCCACCCGTTGCCGCTTCTCGGGATCGAGGTGGGAGGTCTGCGATACGACGATCTCGGCGATCTGTTCACTCATCTGCCCTGCGGCGAGCAGCGCACCGGCACACGGCAGGTCGCTGTCGAGGGCTCGGGCGATCCCGAGTCGGCGTGATCCGCGGAAGGGCGAGACCTTGCAGGCGAGGGCGATCTGGTCGGCGATCCCCCGCCCGAGCGCCACCGGGTCGAGTCGGCCGGTCTCGACGAGGGCGATCTGTTCCTCGACCTGCTGGCGTCCGAAGGCGACCATCTCGGCGTGCTGGGCGGCGGCAAGCGCAGCCCGGAGCTGTTCGAGGACGGCGATGCGGTCGATCCGTGCGGCGCTGGTCGCGGGGCCGGGATCGGTGGCGTGCGCGGTCATCTGGGCGAGCGTGCACAGCAGCGCGGCGGTGCGGTCGTCGACCGGTTCACCTGCTCGCACCTTACTCGCTCGCATGTTCGAAAGTATACCGGTGAGCACCGACAATACCGGGCCGTTTCGCTCAACCTGGCTGCGCGTCCGACGTCGAGCGCACCCGGTGCAGACCCGCGACATCCACCTCGTAGTAGGTCATGACCGTGAGCGGAGGGGAGTAGGCGTGCACGCTCACCGCGGGCGCCGCCGAGACGTTGACGACGTCGTGCACGTGCCCGAGCCGGAACCCCTGGCTGCACCCCGACCGCAACGGCCGGCTGCGGATCCCGCCTCGGTGCGGGGCCCAGCGCTGCTCGGACAGGACCCCGGACACCACGGTCATCGCGCCGAGCGACCTGCCGTGGTCGTGCAGCTCCGTCGCCTGGCCGGTGGCCCAGCCGATGAGCCAGACGTCCACATCGCCGTCGTCGCGCAGCTGCCGGTACCAGCGGCGGTCGGGATCGATCGGCACCTCGTGCCACCCCGCCCGGACCTCGGCCGCGACCAGCCGCGTGAGTGCCGTGAGCGGTCCGAGGCCGAGCCCCGCGACCGTGGACGTGCTGACCCCTGGCACAGCTGCGCCGCCTTCGTCGAAGAGGTGAGCGGCGAGGGAGCACGAGGTCCGGATGGGCCCAGGCGCGCTGGAAGACCCATTCTCGCACGTGATCATGGAGGAGTGGCCCGATGGCGCACACGTCGCGGCGCTCGCCCTCGACCCCCGCTACCCCGGCTCGTCGTCACCGAGTCGCGCCGCCACCCCGAACTACCGGGGCAGGAGTTCGTCGGCGGCCACCCGTTAGCGGCCGGTCGTCCCGTCGATCTGCTCGCGCAGGATGTCGGCGTGCCCGGCGTGCCGGGCCGTCTCGCTCGTCATGTGCGCCAGGACCCACCTGAGGCTGAGCCGGTCCTCGTCGGACCCGACGGCCACGGCCTCCGGATCGCCCACGGCCGCGATGGCCTCGTCGCTCTCCCGCGCGGCGGCCGCGTAGTCGTCCACGACCTCACGGGTGCTCCGCCCCGTCGGAACCTCCGTGCCGAAGTCCCACGGGGTGCCCTCGTGCGTGCCGACGAGGAAGTGGCCGAACCAGTACCGCTCCGAGACGGCCAGGTGGTGCACGAGCCCCAGCAGCGACGTTCCCGAGGGCACCAGTACGCGGCGGACCTGTTCGTCGTCCAGCCCGTCGGTCTTCTTGACGACGCACTGCCGGGCGAACCGGAGGAAGGCGAGGGCGGTGTCGAGCTCGCCGGAGTCGTTCAGCGGGACGTGCTGGCGCTGGGTCTCGGCCACGGCCGCGACCGTAGTCAGACCCGCCTGAGCGGGCCCCGTCACCCGGCTGGGACACTGACGCCCAGGTAATGGGCCAGCCCGCCGGGCAGGCCGGGAGAGGTTCGTGATGTTGAGGTTCGCGCAGTGACGGCCACCGATCAGGCCCTCGCGATGGCCCAGGTGGCGGTGGCCGCGGCGGCCGACAAGCTGGCACAGGACATCGTCGTACTCGACGTGTCCGAGCAGCTGGTGATCACCGACTGCTTCGTCATCGCGTCGGCGCCCAACGAGCGCCAGGTGCAGGCGATCGTCGACGAGGTCGAGGAGAAGCTGCGGCTGCACGGCGCCAAGCCGACCCGCCGCGAGGGCACGCGCGAGGGGCGCTGGGTGCTGCTCGACTTCGTCGACGTCGTCGTGCACGTGCAGCACACCGAGGAGCGCGGGTTCTACGGCCTGGACCGGTTGTGGAAGGACTGCCCGCACATCGACTTCCCCGAGATGCACCAGCCGGTGCACCCCGACGAGGACGGCGCCGGGTGACGCTGCGGCGGCTGGCCCTGCTGCGCCACGGCCAGACCGACTACAACGTGACGGGCCGGATGCAGGGCCACATCGACTCGGTGCTCACCGAGGCCGGGCAGGCGCAGGCCGTCGCGGTGGCGCCCGAGGTCGCGCGGCTGGGTCCCGACCGTCTGATCAGCTCGGATCTGCAACGGGCCGTCGACACCGCCGAGGCGGTGGCCGCCGCCACCAGCCTGCCGGTCAAGCTCGACAGCCGGCTGCGCGAGACGCACCTCGGCGAGTGGCAGGGCCTCACCGTCGCGCAGATCGAGGAGCAGTGGCCCGGCGCCATCGCGGCCTGGCGGTCGGACCCCGCGTACACCCCGCCCGGCGGCGAGTCGCGCATCGAGGTGGTGCGTCGCTCCCGGCCCGTCGTCGACGAGTTGGACGAGGAGTACGCCGACAACCCCCGGGGCATCGTGGTGATGGTCGCCCACGGCGGCATGATCGCCGGGCTGGTCTGCGGACTGCTGGGCCTGCCGACGTCCACGTGGCCGTCGATCGGGGGGATGGGTAACGCGCGCTGGGCGCAGCTCGCGCGGCGTGATGACCATCCGCGGTGGCGGTTGGCCGGCTACAACGTCGGGCTATGACATCGGACCATGGGACGCCGACGGTCCTGTTCCTCGCGGACTCCCTGGCCTTTCACGGGCCCGAACGCGGCGAGCCCGCCGACGACCCGAGGCTGTGGCCCAACATCGCCGCCGCGGCGCTCGGCGGCCGTGCCGAGCTCGTCGCCGGCATCGGCTGGACGGCCCGGCACGCCTGGTACGCCCTGTGCCACGATCCGCGGGTGTGGGCGGTGATGCCGCGCGTCGACGCGCTGGTGCTGGGCGTCGGCGGGATGGACACGTTGCCGTCGCCGCTGCCCACGGCGTTGCGCGAGCTGATCCCGGCGCTGCGGCCCGACCGGCTGCGTCGGGCCGTGCGGTCGGGCTACCTGCGCGCGCAGCCGAAGCTCGCCAGGGGGTTCGCGCTGGTGCTGCCCGGCGGCGGACCCGTCGCGATGCCGCCGCACCTCACCGTGCGGCACCTGGAGCTGTGCCGCTCGGCCGTGCTGGCGATCCGGCCCGGTATCCCCGTCGTCGCGATCCTGCCGCCGCTGCACCGGGCCGCCGACTTCGGTGCTGTCCACAGTGGACGGCCAGCCGCGGAGCGCGCCACCCGGGCGTGGGCGGCCGAGCGGGGCGTCGCACTGCTCGACCTGCCGCCGCTCGTCGGCGAGCACGTGCTCTCGGGGCAGGGCAACCCCGACGGCATGCACTGGGGTTGGGCCGGTCACGCCGCGGTCGGCGAGACGTGCGCCGACGTGCTGCGACCGCTGCTGCGCACGTAGGGTCCGCGATCGTGCCCGTTGCTGTCGTGACCGACTCCACCTCGTACCTCCCGTTCGGTGTCGCCGAGGACCGCGGGATCAGGATCGTGCCGCTCGAGGTGCGGCTGGGGGAGCGCGTCGGGCGGGAGGGCGTCGACGTCGACGCGGCCGCGCTGCGCGTCGCGCTGGCCGACCGGCGCCTCGACGTGCAGACCTCCCGGCCCACCCCCGCGGAGTTCGCCGCCTGTTACCGCACGGCGCTCGACGCCGGTGCGGACGGCGTGGTGTCGGTGCACCTGTCGCGCGAGCTGTCGGGCACGTGGGACGCGGCGCGGGTGGCGGCGGAGGAGGTGGGTGCCGACCGGGTTCGGGTCGTCGACTCGCGGGCCGCCGGGATGGGGCTCGGCTACGCCGTGCTCGCTGCTGCGGACGCCGCCGTCGCCGGGTCCGACGGGGCCGCCGTCGAGGCCGCTGCCGCGGACGTGGCCGCCCGCTGCCGCATGTTCTTCTCCGTCGACACGCTCGACCGGCTGCGCCGCGGCGGGCGCATCGGCACCGCCGCCGCCCTGTTCGGTACCGCGCTCGCGGTGAAACCGCTGCTGCACGTGGCGCAGGGGAAGATCGTGCCGCTGGAGAAGGTGCGCACCACCGCCCGCGCGGCCCAGCGGCTCGTGGAGCTGGCGGTGAAGGCGGCCGGTGACGGGCCGGTCGACCTCGCGGTGCATCACCTCGGCGCCGCCGGCCGTGCGGAGGACGTGGCGGCCCGGTTGCGGGAGCGGCTGGACGTGGCGCGGTTGCTGGTGTCGGAGGTGGGGGCGGTGATCGGCGCGCACGTGGGCACCGGCCTGCTCGCCGTCGTGGTGGTGCCGAAGGGGTGAGGGGGTCGGGCGCCGCCCCCCGGTGACCAGTATGGCGCGGGGGACCGACGGTGTCGGCGATCGAGGGGCCGACGGGGGAGAGTTGTCCCCATCGTGGGTCGGCCATCCACAGATCCGCAGCTCGTCGCGGCGGAGGCCGTGATCCGTCCTAGCGTCGGGATGTGGCCCGATCCGACCCCTCACCGCCGCCCGGACGGCTGACGACTCTGCTCGGGCCTCCCGCGTTCGGGCAGCCGCCGGTGCCGTGGACGCCGCCGGGGCGGGTGCGGGAGGTGGAGGATCCGCCCACGCAGCCGCTGCCGGTGGTGCCCGTGCGCCGGCGGTCGCCGGCGCGGTTGCTGCCGGAGTCCTGGCGTGCGGCCCGGATCGATCCCGGGCGGCCGGGTGCCACGGCGCTGGCTCTCGTGGCCGCTCTGGCGGCGGTCGTCGCCGCCGTGGGGGTGTGGAGCGAGCGGCCGCGGGCCGAGCCGGTGCCGGCGCTGCCCGCGGTCACCGTGGGCGACACCGCTGCGCCTGCCGCGAGCGCGGCGCCGGCCGGTCCGCTCGTCGTCAGTGTGTCGGGAAAGGTCCGCAGGCCGGGGCTGGTGGAGGTGCCCGACGGCTCCCGCGTCGCCGACGTCGTGAAGGCCGCCGGTGGGGCGCTGCCCGGCGCCGATCTCACCGGGCTCAACCTCGCCCGGAAGGTCACCGACGGCGAGCAGATCGCGGTCGGGGTCCCGGCCGCGCCCGACGCCCCCTCGGGCGGTGCGGCGGCCGCGCCGGCCCCGGGCGGGCCGGCACCAGGAGGGAAGATCGATCTCAACTCCGCCACGGCCGCCCAGCTCGACACCCTGCCCGGCATGGGCCCGGTCACCGTACAGAAGATCCTCGACTGGCGCACGAAGAACGGGCGGTTCGCCCGCGTCGACCAGCTCCGCGAGATCGACGGCATCGGCGAGCGCCGCTTCGCCCAGCTGCGGGAGCTGGTGACGGTCGGATGAGGGCGCCGCCGGACGACCTCTCGCACCCACCCGACCTGCGGCTCGTCCCCGCGGCGCTCGCGGTGTGGGCGGTGGTGCTGCTCGGCCTGGGCCTCGGGCCCTGGGCCGGGGCCGCCGTGGCGGTGGCCGGGACGGTGGCCGCCCTCCTCGCCCGGCGCCGCGCCGGGCTGCTGGCGGTGGCCGGCTGCGCGGCCGCCGCCGGTGTCGTGATCGCTGCCCACACCGTGCTCGTGGCCACCCATCCGCTGCACGAGCAGGCCCAGCGCGGTGCCGCGGCCACGCTGCGGGTGGTGCTCGGCGACGATCCGCGCCCGCTTCGCGGATCGGCCTACGGCTCGCAGCCGGGCGGCGCCACGCAGGTGCTCGTCGCCGCCACGCTGGAGGACGCCACCGCCGGTTCCGGCCGGTGGACGGGCGGCGGGCGGGTGCTGCTGCTGGCCCCGGTCGAGGGATGGGCCGGGCTGCTGCCGGGCCAGGCCGTCACCGCCGAGGGTCTGCTGGCGCCGCCCACCCGCTCCGACCTGGTCGTCGCGGTGCTGCGGGTCCGTGGCCCGCCGTCGGACGTCACGCCACCACCGTGGTGGCAGACCGCCGCGGGCGGGCTGCGCTCCGGCCTGCGCGAGGCCGCCACGGCCGCGCTGCCGCAGGCGGAGGCGGGCCTGCTGCCCGGTCTCACGGTCGGTGACACGGCTGGGCTCACCACCGAGTCCGAGGATGACTTCCGCGCCGCCGGGCTCACCCACCTGCTGGCCGTGAGCGGGGCGAACCTCGCCGTCGTCAGCGGCGTGCTCATCGCGGTGCTGCGCCGCTTCCGGGCCGATCCGCGGCTGGTCGCGGCGCTGGCCGGCGCCGCGGTGGTGGGGTTCGTGGTGCTCGCCCGGCCGTCGCCGAGCGTCGTGCGCGCGGGCGTCATGGGCGCCGTGGTGCTGCTGGCCATGGCGTCGGGCCGGGCCCGGTCGGCGTTGCCCGCGCTGGCCACCGCCGTGCTCGTGCTGCTGCCGCTCGACCCGGCGCTGGCGCTCGATCCCGGGTTCGCGCTGTCGGTGATGGCCACCGCCGCGCTGGTCCTGCTCGCGCCGGGGCTGGCCCGGGCCCTGCGCAGACGCCGGGTACCGGGATGGGCGGCGGAGGCGCTCGCGGTGTCCACGGCGGCGTTCGTGGTCACCGCGCCGATCGTGGCCGGGCTCAGCGGCCAGGTCGGGCCGGTCTCGGTGCTGGCCAACCTCCTGGCCGCCCCCGCCGTCGCGCCGGCCACGGTCCTCGGGGTGCTCGCCGCGCTGGTGTCACCCGTGGCCGCCCCGGTGGCGCAGGCGCTCGCCTGGACGGCGGGCCCGTTCGTGGGCTGGCTGGTGCTCGTGGCCGACCGCAGTGCCGGGATCTCCCGTGCGGCGATCCCGTGGCCGACGGGCGTCGGCGGGGCGTTGCTGCTGCTCGCCGTGCTGGTGGGGTTGGTCCTGTTCGGACGCTCGCCGCGGCGGCGGGCGCTGCTGTTCGCGGTGCTGCTCGGGCTGGCGCTGGTGCTGGTGCCCACCCGGCTGGTGCCACCGGGCTGGCCGCCCGCGGGGTGGGCGGTGGTGGCGTGCGACGTCGGGCAGGGCGACGCGCTGGTGCTGGCCACCGGCCGTCCGGGCTGGGTGGTGCTCGTCGACGCCGGCCCCGACGACGGCCTGGTCGACGCCTGCCTGCGCCGGCTCGGGGTGGAGGGCATCGCGCTCGTGGTGGTCAGCCACCTGCACGCCGACCACGTCGGCGGCCTGGCCGGGGCCCTGCGCGGGCGGCCGGTGAGCGCGGTGGCCGTGGGCCCGGTCCGGGTGCCGCAGTGGGCGCTGCGGGAGGTCGCGCAGCTCGCGGCCGAGGCCGGTACCCGGGTCGTGGCGCTCGAGCGTGGGCACCGGCTCAGCTGGCCCGCACTCGCCCTCGACGTCCTCGGGCCGCCGCGCCCGTCCGCGACGGTCGACCCGGACGACGGCACGCAGGTCAACGACGGCTCGGTGGTGCTGCGCGCCACCACCCCGGCCGGCACGGTCCTGCTCCCCGGCGATGCGGAGCTGGCCGAGCAGGCCGACCTGATGGGCAGCGGCGCCGACCTGCGCGCCGACATCCTCAAGATGCCCCACCACGGCAGCCGCTACAGCAGCACCGCGTTCCTCTCCGCGGTCGCGCCACGGGCGGTGCTCGTCAGCGTCGGGGCCGGCAACGGCTACGGCCACCCCAACACCGCGCTGCTCGACGAGCTCGCGGGAGCCGGCGCGGTCGTACGCCGCACCGACACCGGCGGCGACGTCGCGGTGGTGCCGCAACCCGACGCCGACGGCGACGGCCGTCCGGACCTGAGCGTGGTCACCCGGGGCGACCCGCTCCCGGCCCGGCGGCGTCGTCTGCTGCCTCCGCGGGAAAGCGCACGTCGGAGGTGCCGATCGCTCAGCGGTTCCCCAGCGCCTCCCGCACGGCCCTGCTCGTCGACGGCACGGTGGCGGTGGGGCCGACGTGTCCGGCCACGGCGTCGAGGGTCTTGAGGCCGTCGCCGGTGATCAGGATGACGGTCTCGGCGTCGGGGTCGATCCTGCCCTCGGCGATGAGCTTCTTCGTGGTGGCCACCGTGACACCGCCCGCGGTCTCGGCGAACACGCCCTCGGTGCGGGCCAGCAGCCGGATGCCCTCCACGACCTCCTCGTCGGACACGTGGCCCACCGCGCCGCCGGTCCGGCGCACCGCGTCGAGGACGTAGGGGCCGTCGGCGGGGTTGCCGATCGCCAGCGAGCGGGCGATGGTGTCGGGCCGCACCGGGCGGATCACGTCGTGGCCCTCGGAGAACGCCTGCGCCACGGGCGAGCAGCCGGTGGCCTGGGCGCCGAAGATCTTGTAGGGGGTGGCCTCGACGAGACCGAGCTTGCCGAACTCGGTGAAGCCCTTGTCCACCTTGGTCAGCTGCGAGCCCGACGCCACGGGGATCACGATCTGCTCGGGCAACCGCCAGCCCAGCTGCTCGGCCACCTCGTAGCCGAGCGTCTTGGAGCCCTCGGCGTAGTACGGCCGGACGTTGACGTTCACGAACGCCCAGTCCTCGTGCTCCGCGGCGAGCTCGGTGGCCAGCCGGTTGACGTCGTCGTAGTTGCCGTCCACGGCCAGCAGCGTGCCGCCGTACACGGCGGTGGTGAGCACCTTGGCCTGCTCGAGCGACTTGGGGATCAGCACCACGGAGTCCCAGCCCGCGCGGGCGGCCGCGGCGGCCACCGCGTTGGCCAGGTTGCCGGTGGACGGGCAGCACAGCACGGAGAACCCCAGCTCGCGGGCCGCGGCGAGCGCGACGGCCACCACCCGGTCCTTGAAGGAGTGCGTGGGGTTGCCGGTGTCGTCCTTGATCCACAGGTTGCGCAGGCCCAGCTCGGCGCCCAGGCGGTCGGCCTTGATCAGGCGGGTGAGGCCGGGCTCGGTGTTGGGGATGTCCTGCACCCCGCGCGGCACCGGCAGCAGGTCGCGGTAGCGCCAGATCGACGTGGGGCCGGCCTCGATCGACTCACGGGTGATGTCGCTGAAGTCGTAGGCGATCTCGAGCGGGCCGAAGCACTCGGCACAGGCGAACTCCGCGGCGAGCGGCGTCTCGTGGCCGCACTCGCGACACGAGAGTGCGCGGGCGGGGCCCAGATCGAGAGCAGTCGACGTACCGAGAGGGGTCGACAGAGCGTCAGAGAGCAGCGTCATGTTGAAGATCTCCTCATCTTCCCCGCGCCGTGCGGGTCGGAATTGGCACCGTGATCAGCGCACGCAGAACAGATCTGCGCAGTGTGCGTCTGCCGGTTGCCGGGGCTTCAACGGGCCGTTCCCTCTGCCCCTCTGGATGAGCCATCTGAAGTTGTGTAGCGGCCACGGTACGACACGACCGCTGTCCTGCCCAACCCTGATCCACCATCTGGGAGCCGGGTCACGGACTGTCGGTGCCGTGCGTCAGCATGGTGGGCATGAACCCAGCCCCGGTCCAGCTCGTCCTCGGGGAGGAGGAGCTGCTGGTGGAGCGCGCCGTCGAGGACGTGCTGGGGCAGGTCCGTGCGGACGATCCCGCGGCCGAGCTCCGTCGCTACCGCGCCTCCGAGCTCACGCCGGTGGAGCTGGCCGACGCCCTGTCGCCGTCCCTGTTCGCCGAGGCCCGGGTGATCGTCATCCAGTCCGCGCACGAGGTGGGCAAGGACCTGGCCGAGGCGATCGTGGCGCAGTCCGCCGATCCGGCCGAGGGCATCGTGCTGGTCGTGCTGCACGCGGGTGGGGCGCGCAACAAGGGGCTCGCCGACGCGCTGCGCAAGGGTGGGGCCGCGGTCACCACCTGCGAGAAGGTCACCCGCCACGAGCAGCGCAGCGATTTCGTCAAGGCCGAGGTCCGCCGTGTCGGCGGCCGGATCGCGCCGGCCGCCATCGGCGCGCTCATCGAGGCCGTCGGTTCCGATCTGCGGGAGCTCTCGGCCGCCACCAGCCAGCTCGTCTCCGACACCGGCGGCACCGTCGACGAGGCCGCGGTGCGCCGCTACCACCGCGGGCGCGCGGAGTCGTCGGGGTTCGCGGTGGCCGACCAGGTGGTGCTGGGCGACCGCGCGGGGGCGCTGGAGGCGCTGCGCTGGGCCCAGGTGCTGGGGGTGCCGTCGGTGCTCATCGCCGACGCGCTCGCCGATGCCGTGCGCACGCTGGCCAAGGTGGGTGCGGCGGGCCGGGGCGACCCCAACCAGCTGGCCCAGCGGCTGGGCATGCCGCCGTGGAAGATCCGCAAGGCCCAGCAGCAGGTGCGTAACTGGCACCCCGACGGGCTGGCGGAGGCGTTCGCCGCGGCCGCCCAGGTCAACGCCGACGTCAAGGGCGCCGCGGCCGACGCCGACTACGCGCTGGAGCACGCGGTGCTGCGCATCGTCGCCGCCCGCGGCCGTCGCTAGACACACGAACGGCGCCGGCCCCGGAGGGACGGCGCCGCTGTGGAGTGGATCAGGCGGAGGGGGTGAGCCGCTTCGCGATCGCCGACTTGCGGTTGGCGGCCTGGTTCTTGTGGATGACGCCCTTGCTGGCGGCCTTGTCGAGCGCCCTGGACGCCGCGCGCTGCAGCTCCACGGCCTTCTCGGTGTCGCCGGCCTCGACGGCCTCACGGAAACGGCGCACGGCGGTGCGCACGGACGAGCGGACCGACTTGTTGCGCTGACGCGCCTTCTCGTTGGTCTTGACCCGCTTGATCTGGGACTTGATGTTGGCCACGCGAATGCCTCGAGTTCCTCTTGCCGCTGGGTGTCCTGCTGAATCTCAGTCCTGCTGTTCAGGCTCCGGCGGCGGTGGATCGTGCGAGCACGCCGGGCGCTCGGCTGTCCATGCTACAGCGCCCTGCGTCGCACCCGGACATCCCCCCGTGGTGCGCAACCCCGTAACACGCCCGTAGCGCGTCCGACTGGTCCCCGACCGGGGCGTTGGGTGAGTATGACCCCGAGTTCGGCGGCCCCGCCGCACCCGGCCGACGAGGAGGCTCTGTGGTTCGAGCGGTGCAGGACCAGGTGGACGCGGAGGTGGGCGCTGACGCGGCCACGGAGGAGGCCTCCGCCGGATCCGCGCTGTTCGACGGCTACCTGGAACCCGACCGTCCGCACGCGGGCGCCTACGACGAGATGTTCGCCCCCGACGGCACGGTGCGCACGCCGTACCGGGCGCTGCACGACGCGATCGCGCCGACGGCGGTGGCCGACCTGACGGTGCGCTCCGAGGCGCTCGACCGCGCCTACGTCGACCAGGGCATCACGTTCTCCCTGTCGGGCCAGGAGCGCCCGTTCCCGCTGGACATCGTGCCGCGGGTGATCTCGTCGGGGGAGTGGGGCCGGCTGCAGAAGGGGATCGTGCAGCGGGTCAAGGCGCTGGAGGCCTTCCTCGCCGACGTCTACGGCGACGCGGAGATCATCCGCGACGGGGTGCTGCCGCGCCGGCTGATCACCAGCTGCGAGCACTTCCACCGGGAGGCCGCCGGCCTCGTTCCGCCCAACGGGGTGCGCATCCACGTGGCCGGCATCGACCTCGTGCGCGACGAGCAGGGCACCTTCCGGGTGCTGGAGGACAACCTGCGCAACCCGTCGGGCGTGTCGTACGTGATGGAGAACCGCCGCACGATGGCGCGGGTGTTCCCCGACCTGTTCACCCGCCAGCGGGTGCGCGCGGTCGGCGACTACTCCACCCACCTGCTGCGCGCCCTGCGCTCGGCGGCGTCGGTGAACGAGGCCGACCCGAACGTCGTGGTGCTCACCCCCGGCGTCTACAACTCCGCCTACTTCGAGCACTCGCTGCTCGCCCGGCAGATGGGCGTGGAGCTCGTCGAGGGCCGTGACCTGTTCTGCCGCGACAACATGGTCTACATGCGCACCACCGAGGGTGAGCAGCAGGTGGACGTGATCTACCGGCGCATCGACGACGAGTTCCTCGACCCCTTGCAGTTCAACCCCAGGTCGGTGCTCGGCATCGCCGGGGTGATCAACGCGGCGCGCGCGGGCAACGTCGTGATCGCCAACGCCGTGGGCAACGGGGTGGGCGACGACAAGCTCGTCTACACCTACGTGCCCAAGATGATCGACTACTACCTGGGCGAGAAGCCGTTGCTGCCCAACGTCGACACGTTCCGGTGCTGGCTCGACGACGAGAAGTCCCACGTGCTCGAGCACCTCGACGAGCTCGTGCTCAAGCCCGTGGAGGGCTCCGGCGGCTACGGCATCCTCTTCGGACCGAACGCCACCGCGAAGCAGCTCGCGTCGGCGCGCAAGGACATCAGGGACGACCCGCGCGGTTGGATCGCCCAGCCCGTCGTGCAGCTCTCCACGGTGCCGACCAAGGTCGACGACCGGCTCGTGCCGCGGCACGTCGACCTGCGCCCCTTCGCGGTGAACGACGGCGAGAGCGTGTTCGTGCTGCCCGGCGGGCTCACCCGCGTCGCGTTGCCGAAGGGCAGCCTGGTGGTCAACTCCAGCCAGGGCGGTGGCAGCAAGGACACCTGGGTGCTCGCCCCGAACCGGGCCCCCGACGTGGAACGCGAGCTGGGGGAGAAGGGCCTGGCGCTGGCCGCCCCCGCCGGGTCGCCCGCGGCCGAGCACGGACCGGAGCTGACGATGAGCCAACAGCAGCAACAACAGCAACAGCAGCAGCAGGCGGGGGACGCGTAATGCTCGCCCGCAACGCCGAGGCGCTCTACTGGATCGGCCGCTACGTCGAGCGCGCCGACGACACCGCCCGGATCCTCGACGTCTCGGTGCACCAGCTGCTCGAGGACGCCACGGTGGACGCCGACCTGGCCGCGCGCACGCTGCTCGGGGTGCTCGGTGTCGAACCGCCCGACGACGGGGTGCTCGACGCCTGGTCGCTCACCGAGCTCGTCGGCTACTCCGAGGAGACGTCGGCGTCGATCGTGTCGTCGGTGGCCAGCGCCCGCGAGAACGCCCGCGGGGCACGGGAGGTGGTCTCCGCCGAGATGTGGGAGTGCCTCAACGTCACCTGGAACGGCCTGCCCGAGCGGCAGCGCTACGCCCGCTGGGTGGGCCCGCACGCGTTCTTCGCCTACGTCGAGGACCGCGCCGCGATGCTCAACGGTCTCGCCGCGTCCACGATGAGCCGCGACGACACCTGGCGGTTCTACCTGCTCGGACGCTCCGTGGAGCGCGTCGACATGATCGTGCGGCTGCTGCTGTCGCGGGTGTCGGACCGGATGAACTCGCCGGGCTGGCTCACGGTGCTGCGCAGCGCGGGTGCCGCCGACACCTACCTGCGCACCTACCGCGGCGCGCTCGACGCCGCGCGCGTCGTGCAGTTCCTGCTGATGGACAAGCTCTTCCCGCGCTCGGTGTTCCACGCGCTGCGCCAGGCCGAGACGTGCCTGGTGGACCTGGACCTGCGCCCCACCGCCCGCATCGGCGCGAAGGCCGAGGCGCTGCGGCTGCTGGGCCGGGCACGTTCGGAGCTGGAGTTCCTGCGGCCCGACGAGCTGCTCGACGACCTGTCGTCGCAGCTGCTGGGCCTGCAGCAGTGCATCCACAACGTCGGCGAGGCCGTCTCGCTGCAGTACTTCCACGCGGCCCCCTGGGTCGCCTGGACCGAGCCGGAGGTCGGGTAGATGCGCGGCAGTCGCGTGACTTCAGCAACCCCCTGGGTCGCCTGGACCGAGCCGGAGGTCGGGTAGATGCGCGGCAGTCGCGTGACTTCAGCAACCCCCTGGGTCGCCTGGACCGAGCCGGAGGTCGGGTAGATGGGCTGGCGCATCCGGGTCGTGCACGAGACGGGCTACTCCTACTCCGCTCCCGTCCACGAGTCCTACAACGAGGTGCGGCTCACCCCGCGCAGCGACAACCGGCAGAACGTCATCGTCAGCCGCGTCGAGACGGTGCCGCCGACGCGGTCCTACCGCTACTCCGACTACTGGGGCACCACCGTCACCGCGTTCGACCTGCACGCCCCGCACAAGGAGCTGAAGGTCACCGGCACCTCGGTGGTCGAGACGGCCGACGCGCTCGCCCCCGCCCGTTCCGCCACGTGGGAGGAGCTGGCGAGCGAGCCGGTGCGCGACCGCTACACCGAGATGCTGGAGTTCACCGACTATGTCGGCCGCAACCGCGACCTGGCCCGGGCGGCCAGGGCGCTCAAGCGCGGCAAGGACCCGGCCGACGCCGTGCTGGCCGCCTGCCGCTGGGTGCGCGAGCACCTCACCTACCAGCCCGGCACCACCGGCGTGCACACCTCCGCGGTGGAGGCGTGGGAGACGCGCAAGGGCGTCTGCCAGGACTTCGTGCACCTCACGCTGCTGCTGGTGCGCGAGATGGGCATCCCCTGCCGCTACGTCTCGGGCTACCTGCTCTCGCGCGCGGAGACCGAGGTCCGGCAGACCGTGCGCGGGGAGAGCCACGCCTGGATCGAGGCCTGGACGGGCGGGTGGTGGGGCTACGACCCCACCAACGACATCGAGATCGGCCACCGGCACGTGTGGGTCGCGGTCGGCCGCGACTACTCCGACGTCTCGCCGCTCAAGGGCATCTACTCCGGTGGCAAGGCCGCGGCGCTCGAGGTGTCGGTGGACATGACGCGGCTGGCATGACCGCCGACGTGCTCCGTCCCGCGGAGGCGGAGTCGTGACCGTCGTCCTGGTCCACGGCAACCCCGAGACCGCCGCGGTGTGGGACCTGCTGGTTCCGCAGCTGGTCGCGCTCGGCGTCGACGAGCCCGTGCGGCTGTCCCCGCCCGGCTTCGGCGCGCCCGTCCCGCCCGGCTTCACCGCCACCGTCGACGGGTACCGCGACTGGCTCGTCGCGGAGCTGGAGGCGATCGGTGAGCCGGTGCACCTCGTCGGGCACGACTGGGGCGGCGGCCACGTCGTCAACGTCGCCATGACCCGTCCCGACCTGCTGCGCAGCTGGTGCTCCGACATCATCGGCGTCTTCGATCCCGACTACGTCTGGCACGACCTCGCACAGGCCTGGCAGCAGCCCGGCGTGGGTGATCAGGCCGTGGCCGCGATGGGGTCCGCACCGGTCGAGGTGCGGGCGACCCAGCTGGCGAAGCGGGGGATGGGCTCGGCCGTCGCCGAGCGGGTGGCGGCCGGGTTCGACACCGCCATGGGCGAGTGCATCCTCGCGCTCTACCGCGACGCGGCGCAGCCGGCGATGGCGCAGCTCGGCGCCGGGCTCGAGGCGGCCGCCGCCCGTCCGGGCCTGGCGATCCTCGCGTCCGACGACCACATGGTCGGCACCGACGGGCAGCGCCGGCGCTGCGCGGCCCGGGCCGGGGCCCGCGTCGAGGTGCTCGACGGGCTCGGGCACTGGTGGATGGCGGAGGACCCGGAGCGCGGCGCCGAGGTGCTCGCCGCGTTCTGGCGCTCGCTCTAGACCTGTCCGGCGTGCACGCGGCGCGCGTGTCGCCGCCCGCCGTGCAGGGGGAGGGGCGTGGTGTCGGGCCCGTGGACCCCGTTGCCGTTGCCGCTGCCGACGGTGCCGCTGACCACGGTGCCGCTGACCACGGTGCCGCTGACCACGGTGTTGCCGCCCGCGTGCTTGGCCGAGTACATCGCGGCGTCGGCGGCGGCGAGCGCGGCGGCGGGGTCGGTGTCCATGGGGGCGCGCACGACACCCACCGACATCGTGACGCCCGCGGCCACGTCGTGGGGCAGCGCCGCCACGGCGTCGGCGGCGCGGGCGAGGGCGGCCTGCGCCACCGGCAGCGGCGTGGACGGCATCACCACGACGAACTCGTCGCCGCCGTAGCGCGCCACCAGGTCCTGGCCGCGCAGGGCGGTGCGCAGGCAGGACGCCACCGAACGCAGCACCGTGTCGCCGACGGCGTGCGACATCACGTCGTTGACGTGCTTGAAACGGTCGAGGTCGACGAGTGCCACGGCGCACGGCTGGCCGGCCGCCGACGACGTGGCCTCGGCGAGGCGGACGTCCAGGGCGCGGCGGTTCGGCAGCCCGGTCAACGGGTCCTGCAGGGCCTCGGCGACGACGGCCCCGTGCTCGAGGGCGAGGCGGTGGTGCTCGGAGTGGCTGCGCAGTGCGGTGAGGCGGGCCTCGCGCAGCGCCCACAGCTCCTCCTCGAGCGCCACCGTGTAGCGGGTGACCGCCTCCGGGAGCTCGGGCAGGCCGCGCGCGATGCCGTCGATGCGGGCGTACTCGCGGTGCAGGGCGAGCGCGAGGACCGCCTCCGAGGTGTCGGCGGTGAGCTCGGCCCGCAGCGGTGCGAGCACCGCGGCCGCGTCGGCCGGGGCCCGCGCCGTCATGAGGCACCGGGCGGTGGCGATGGCCAGCATGATGCGGTCCTCGGTGAAGTGGGCCATGTCCTGCAGCCCGAACAGCACATCGAGGTGCCCCGGATCGGGACGGGCCAGCGCGTAGGCCGAGCCGATGATCGAGCACTCCTCGGCCGCGGGGCGCGCGCCGGCCTCGGCGCGGCCCAGCGCCGCGTTCCACAGCACGGCGGCGGCGTGTGCGGTCTGCGCGGCACCGACGAACCGGGTGGCGGCGGCGGCGGCCCGGCCACCGCGCTCCAGCCGCAGCGCCCACGACAGCTGCAGCCGGACCCGGTTGAGCTGGTGCACGAGCCGCTCGATCGGGGTGCCCGACGACTCGGTGATGGCGATGGCGCGCTGCGAGACCTGGTCGGCGAGCTCGTGGGACCCGAGCTTGAGCAGCACCAGCACCAGGCCGTTGAGGGTGCGCGAGAGCGTGCGGGACCAGTCGCCGGGATCGTCCCCGGCCGCCGGCGCCGCGATGTCGCCCAGGATCGCCAGTGCCGTCGCGGCGTCGGTGAGCGCGTTCTCACCGTGTCCGAACGCGATGGTCCGGTGGGCCCGCATGACGGCCGCCTCGCCGAGCCTGCGCGCGTCGCCGTCGGCCTCGGCCAGCTCGGAGAACTCCGCGAGCATCGTCTCGACCTCGTCGGCGTCCGCGGGATCGTCACCGAGGATCCGCAGCATGATCCCGAGCCGCAGCAGCTCCGACACGAGACCGGGCGTGCCGTGTTCCCGTGAGTACTGCAGCATCTCGTCGAGCCCGTGGCGGGCCGCCGCCCGCGGCTCGGGCGCCCGCCGCTGCTGCCACACGAACTTGTCGGTGGCCCGGTCGACGATCTGCCGCCCGGTGAGGCGGGGCATGTCGTGCACGCACCGGCACTCGGACGCGCCCATGACGAGCGCGCAGCCGTCCGGGGCCGATGTCACCGCCGCGTCTCCCTGGATCGCCGGTTGTTTGCCAGGGCCGGGCTGGGGTCCGACCCGGAGCGAACGCGGCATCCCCCGACAAGCCCCGCACGCAGCACGATCACCCCATCGTGGCATGTGGACGAACGCATTTGCACGCCGGGTCTGTTGTGCACAACCGGATGTCGGCGGGCTGTGACCGGACGACTACCAGCTGCGGTAGGGCAGGAACTTCCCGTTCAGGGTGATGCGGACGCGGTCGCCCTTGGGGTCCGGGACGCGCTCGAGGTCCATCTCGAAGTCGATGGCGCTGACGATGCCGTCGCCGAACTCCTCGCGCACCAGCTCGGTGATCGCGTTGCCGTAGACCTGCACCATCTCCTGGAGCCGGTAGACGAGCGGCTCGGAGGTGTCGACGACGTCCTTGCCCCGCACCGCGGGCAGCGTCAGGGCCTCGACGACGGCCTCGTCCAGCTCGAGCGCGGAGCCGAGCGTGGCGGCCTGCTCCGCGGTGAGCGGGTGCTGGCCCAGTAGGGCGGCGGTGGTCCACTCGGTGGACATGCCGATGGTCTTGCCCAGGTCCGCCCAGCGCAGGGACGAGCGACGCTTGGCCGCGAGGGCGGCGGCGGAGGCCTGCTTGCGGTCCAACGGAGTCACACTCATGGGGCGATCCTCACGGCACCCGTCGGCTTCGGCAAACGCAGGAACGTCACAAGTGTGTTTCACGGTCGCCGTCGCGCTCCGGGCCGTGCGCCCGATGTCCCGTGATTCCGGTTCGTGAAGGGTCCGTGGGGAGAGCCCAACGCGGTCGCGCTGAACGGTTCCGAGATCCGCTACGGCCGTTCCTCACCGTCGTGCTGCTGGCCGCGGTGCTGTTCGGGCCGGTGAAGCTGCTCGAGCGGGCGGGGCCGGGCAACGTCAAGGCCCTGTGGAGCCAGGGGAGGACGTGGCCTGGCGCCGTGCGCGGAGGGCGTGTCAGTCGGCCTCGGACCGCGGGCGGCCCCTCGGGCGGGGTGGTTTCGCGTCCCTCGGGAGGCGGCCGGCCTCGGCCAGCATCGCCCCCACCGCGAGCAGGATCACCCCGGCGAGCAGGCCGACGAAGCCGTTGACGCCGGTGGCGGCGCGTTCGCGCACCGCCGGATCCGGCATCCGCACCGGCACGCACGAGTCGGTCGTGGTCATGGCGTCCCCTGGGCGTCGAGTCGGTCGAGCTATCTCGACGACATCACTTCTTCAGACGACCGCCGTGGCCTCCCGGTCCACGCGGCGGTGGAAACGCTCGCCCATCCGGCCACCGACGGCGGCGGTGAGCAGCGTGACCAGCAGGACGACCACCAGCGCGACGACACCGCTGAGGGTGAGCGTCGCCGGGTCGACCGGCACGGCGGGCAGCGTCAGCCGCCCGAACACGTCGTAGCTCTGACCGACCACGCTGCCCGCGATCGCGGCGACGATCGTCACGATCACGCCGACCACCCACGACAGGACGCCGTTGCGGAGCCCGTCGAAGCGGGCGAGGCGCCCGGCCACGTAGCCGCCCGCGAGGTAGGCGAGCGCGAGGACGACGAGCAGCACGACCGCACCGACGACGCCGACCGTCCGTACGTCGACGGTCGAGGGGTTCAGCTGGGTGCCCAGGCCCGCGGCGGCGCCGATCCCGGCCGCGACCGCGGCCAGCAGCACCGTCATCCCGACCGCCACGATCCAGCCGAAGAACGCCGCACCGACCTTCGCCCCGCCGAACCGGTCCCGCTGCCGCGCCTGGGCGTCGGCCAGGAGCCCGCGGCCGGTGTAGTGGCGCTGGAGCGTGGTCTCCGTGTCGGAGTCCGGTGCCCCGGGGCCCGTGCGCGGGGCGGCGCGCAGCACCGCACGGTCCACGGGCACCGTGAGGCCGGCGTCGCCGTCGGTCGCCGCGCCGTCGAGGGGGACGAGCCGTCGCCGCCCGAAGCGCGACCGCACCTCGCCCCAGGTGCCGCCGTTCCCGTTCGGCGGGTGCACCCGCCCGAGGGTGCCGAGCGCGGCCCCGTCGCGGGCGCGGACCGTGCGTCCGGTCCAGTCCTGAGTGTCCTGACTCACATCTGTCATGAACTCCTGTTCCCGCCCGACGACCTGCGAAAACGCCGTACGGTCACGATCCGGTCGCGGTCGGCGGCGCTCTCGTCCCCCGTTCGGCCGGACCGGTCCGCGCACGTGGGACGATGGAGGCACCCGTACCCGAAGGAATCGCTGCGTGAGCTCGTTCGCCGACCAGACGTTCACCCCGCCGGAGCTGATCCGGAACTTCTGCATCATCGCCCACATCGACCACGGCAAGTCCACCCTGGCCGACCGGATGCTGCAGATCACCGGCGTCGTCGAGGCGCGTGACATGCGTGCCCAGTACCTCGACCGCATGGACATCGAGCGCGAGCGCGGCATCACGATCAAGGCCCAGAACGTGCGCCTGCCGTGGAAGGTGGGCGACTCCGAACACGTGCTCCACATGATCGACACCCCCGGCCACGTCGACTTCACCTACGAGGTGAGCCGGGCGCTGGAGGCGTGCGAGGCCGCGATCCTGCTGGTCGACGCCGCGCAGGGCATCGAGGCGCAGACCCTGGCCAACCTGTACCTGGCCATGGAGAAGGACCTCACGATCATCCCGGTCCTCAACAAGATCGACCTCCCCGCCGCCGACCCGGACCGCTACGCCAAGGAGATCGCGCACATCGTGGGCTGCGACGCCGACGACGTGCTGCGGGTCAGCGCGAAGACCGGCATGGGCGTGGCCGAGGTGCTCGACGAGGTCGTCCGGGTCACGCCGGCGCCGGTCGGCGACGCCGACGCCCCCGCCCGCGCGATGATCTTCGACTCCGTCTACGACACCTACCGCGGCGTCATCACCTACATCCGCGTGGTCGACGGCAAGATCACCCCGCGCGAGCGCATCAAGATGATGTCCACCGGCACCACGCACGAGCTGCTCGAGGTGGGCATCGTCTCGCCCGAGCCGAAGCCGTCGCGGGGCCTGGGCGTCGGCGAGGTCGGCTACCTCATCACCGGGGTGAAGGACGTCCGGCAGTCGAAGGTCGGCGACACGATCACGTCGCTGCGCCACGGCGCCACCGAGCCGCTCACCGGCTACCGCGAGCCGCGCCCGATGGTCTACTCCGGGCTCTACCCCGTCGACGGGTCGGACTACCCCGAGCTGCGTGACGCCCTGGACAAGCTGCAGCTCAACGACGCCGCGCTCACCTACGAGCCCGAGACGTCGGCGGCGCTGGGGTTCGGCTTCCGCTGCGGGTTCCTCGGCCTGCTGCACCTGGAGATCACGCGCGACCGCCTGGAGCGCGAGGCCGGGCTCGACCTGATCTCCACCGCGCCCAACGTGGTCTACCGGGTGGTCCGGGACGACGGCGTCGAGCTCACCGTCACCAACCCGTCCGACTGGCCCACCGGCCGCGTCGCGCAGATCTTCGAGCCCATCGTCAAGGTCACGATCCTGGCGCCGTCGGAGTTCATCGGCGCGATCATGGAACTGTGCCAGAGCCGTCGCGGTGAGCTGGGCGGCATGGACTACCTGTCCGAGACCCGCGTCGAGCTGCGCTACACGATGCCGCTCGCCGAGATCATCTTCGACTTCTTCGACGCCCTGAAGTCGCGCACCCGCGGTTACGCCAGCCTCGACTACGAGGAGGCCGGCGAGCAGGAGGCCGACCTCGTCAAGGTCGACATCATGCTGCAGGGCGAGCCCGTCGACGCGTTCTCCGCCATCCGGCACAAGGACTCCGCGTACGCCTACGGCACGTCGATGACGGTGAAGCTGCGCGAGCTGATCCCGCGCCAGCAGTTCGAGGTGCCCATCCAGGCCGCCATCGGCTCGCGCATCATCGCCCGCGAGAACATCCGCGCCATCCGCAAGGACGTGCTCGCCAAGTGCTACGGCGGTGACATCACCCGCAAGCGCAAGCTGCTGGAGAAGCAGAAGGAGGGCAAGAAGCGCATGAAGACCATCGGACGGGTCGAGGTGCCGCAGGAGGCCTTCGTGGCCGCCCTCTCCACCGACTCGGCGGGGGACAAGCCGAAGAAGTAGCAGCTGGCCGGGCAGCCGTTCCCGGTTGTGCTCGTGCCCGCCCGCCTGTTGGACGGCCTGCGCCCCTGAGCGGTGCCACGATGGGGACATGCCCGTAGGTGTCCCCGTAGGTGTCCCCGTAGGTGTCCCCGTAGGTGTCGCAGCCCTCGTCCTGCTCGTCGTGCTGGTCGTCGGGATCGCGGCCGGGCGGTCGAAGCGGCGCTTCGGGCTGCTGCTGATCGGGATCATCGCGATCGCCGTGATCGGGTTCGTCGTCACGGCCGCCACCACAGGTGCGGTGGGCACCCGGGCCGCCGACATCGCCCGGCTCTACACGATCGCGGTGCCGCCGCTGGTCGCGTTCGTCGCGGGGTGGATCTGCGCGCGGGGCAGCTGGTTCACCCGGATCGTCGTGATCGCCGCCGCGGCGCTCCTGCTGGCCGCGTTCCCCTACGCGAACGCGGGCGACGCCACGGCGAGGCTCCTGCCGCAGGCCTCGGCGCTCCGATGACGGGGCGCGTGGAACAGGTGGATGTCGCGGTCGTGCGCACCCGGCATCGGCGAGCGACCCCGTCGACGGCCCCGTCCACCGGGGACGGTCCGGTGTGGACGGCGGCACGATCTGCCCGTGGTTCGTCGCCGCCGGGCGGGTGACCCGGCGACGGTGCGGGAGCGTCCGCGGCACGGGGTCACCGTGGCCGACGTGATGGCCGCGATGACCGGGATACGGGAGCGGCCGGATCGGGTGGTGCGGGCCCGGGAGGACCTGGGTGTGCGGGAAACGACGTGGTTGGGGGAGGCGACGGGGTGGGTCAGTTGCGGACGGCGAGGGCTTCGAGGAGGTCGGCGAGCTGGGCGCGCTCGACGGTGTGGGATCCCCCGATGACGTCGCCGGCTCCGCGTTCCACCCGGCGGCAGACGCGCTCGACCACCTCGCGCCCTCCGGCGGCCAGATGCACCAGCACGCGGCGGCGGTCGACGGGATCGGTGTTGCGGAAGGCCATCCCCGACGCGACCAGGCGGTCGACGACGCGGGTGGCCGTGGGGGCGGGGAGAGCGGTGTGCGAGGCGATCTCGCCCATGCTCCGCCCCCCTCCGCGGGCCAGCATCAACAGCACGCGCCAGCCGTCACGGCTGACGCCTTCCGCCGAGGTGATCGGGGACAGTGCGGTGGCCACCGCACGGTCCAACCGATCCAGCAACTCGACCAGGCCTGTCACTCGCGGCGCCGGAACGTAGACCGTTCCCGCCGTTCTTCGACTCAGTGGCTCGGACACGGTGACCGACTGTACTTGCTGAGAGGACTATTAGAGGTTCTCAGGGTGAGAAAAGTCCTTACGGCCCAGTCACTCGCTGTCAGCGGGTGAACACGATCTTGCCCGCCGTGTGCCCGTCGAGCATGGCGCGGAACCCGTCCGCGGCCTTCTCCATGGGCAGCTCGAGCCCGATCTCCGGAACGATCCCCGCGTTCGCGACGAAGGTGAGGAGGTCGGCGAGCTCGTCGCTGGTGCCCATCGTCGAGCCGACGACGCGCAGCTGGAGGAAGAACAGGCGCTGCAGGTCCGCACCGGGGTTGGGGCCGCTGGTGGACCCGGAGACCACGATCACCCCGCCCGGCCTGAGCGCGCGCATCGAGTGCGACCACGTCGCGTCGCCGACGGTCTCGAAGACGGCGTCCACCTTGCCCGGCAACCGTTCCCCGGACGGGAAGGTGGCGTGTGCGCCGAGCTTCTCCGCGAGCGCGCGCTTCTCCTCGGTGCGGCCGGTGACCCAGACGCGCATGCCCGCCGCGCGACCCAGCTGCACCAGTGCGGTGGAGACGCCGCCGGAGGCGCCCTGCACGAGCATGGTCTGCCCCGGGCGCAGGCCCGACTTCACGAACAGCATGCGGTAGGCCGTGAGCCACGCGGTGCCCATCACCGACGCCTGGACCGCCGTGAGGCCCTCGGGCTTCGGGATGGCGTTGCGCTTCGGGACCACGACGGTGTCGGCCATCGCGCCCTGGGCCTTCTCGGTGAGCAGGGTGCGCTTCGGGTCGAGGGTCTCGTCACCCTGCCAGCCCGGGGCGTTGATCACGGAGTGCAGCACCACCTCGGTGCCGTCCTCCAGCGTGCCGGCGCCGTCGCAGCCCAGGATCATGGGGAACTGCTCGGGCTTGATCCCGACGCCGCGCAGCGTCCAGATGTCGTGCATGTTGAGGCTGGCGGCGCTGACCTTGACGGCCACCCAGCCCTCGGGCACCTCGGGCTCGGGACGCTCACCCACGGTGAGCGAGTCGAGCGGAGCGTCGGCGTTGGGCTCTGCTGCGTAGACGGCGAACATGCAGGCAATGTAGCCACGATCCGTGCGGTCTACTGTGTGGGGCGTGGCACGTGCGATCGCGGACTGGTGGGACTCGTTCGAGCTGTGGCTCACGCAGCTCGCGTTCCCGCTGCAGGTGGTGCTGGCGATCCTCGTGATCGTGCCGCTCTGCTGGTTCGTCTCCGCGGGCCTCGACCGGCTCGTCGACCTCGTCGCCGACGCCCGCCGTCGATGACCATCGGAGTCCTGCGCGTGGCCGCGTCCGCGGCCGAGGTGGCCGCGGACGCCCGGTTGCGCGGGGCCGCCGTCGCCGTCGTCGGCACCTTCGACGAGCGGCGGGCCCTGCTCGCCGCGATCGGTCGCGAGCTGCGCTTCCCGGCCTACTACGGCGGCAACCTCGACGCGCTCGAGGAGTGCCTGGGCGACCTGTCCTGGCTGCCGGCCGGCGAGGTCGTGCTCGTCTGGGACGGCTCGGAGGCGTTGCGCCAGACCGATCCTCGCGGCCATCGCGTGCTGCTGGAGGTGCTGGCGGCGGCAACGGAGTCCACTGCGGACGGTGCCCGCCCGCTCAGGGTCGTGCTGGCGGGTGCCTCAGTCCCGCGCTGAGCCTCCTGCGAGTCCCGCCAGCGCCGCCAGCACCTCGCTGCAGCCCGCGTCGAGGCGGACCGCGGCGAACTCGTCGCCACGGGTGGCCCCCCGGTTGACGATCACCACCGGGATGCCGTGCTTGTGGGCGTGGCGGACGAAGCGCAGGCCTGACATCACCGTCAACGACGAGCCCGCGACGAGCAGCGCACCGGCCGTGTCGGCCGCCGCGTCCACCCAGCTGTAGGCCAGCGCCACGCGGTCCTTGGGCACGTTCTCCCCGAAGAACACGACGTCGGGTTTGAGCAGGCCACGGCAGACCGTGCACGGGGCGAGCCGGAAGCCCTCGACGGCGTCGAGCTCCGCGTCACCGTCCGGGGCGGCCTCGATGCCCGCACCCGCGGCCTCGACGAAACCGGGGTTGAGCTCGGCGAACCGGTGCTGCAGCTCGAGCCGCGGGCTGCGGGTGCCGCAGTCGAGGCAGACCACGTCGGCGATGCGCCCGTGCAGGTCGATCACCGTGCGGCTGCCGGCCGTGGTGTGCAGCCCGTCGACGTTCTGGGTGATCAGCCCGCGAAGGGCGCCCGTGCGTTCCAGGTCGGCCAGCGCGTGGTGGCCGTCGTTGGGGGAGGCGTGCGCCATCCGGGCCCAGCCGACGTAGCTGCGGGCCCAGTAGCGACGCTGCGGACCCTCCCCGGACCGGAACTCCTGGTAGGTCATCGGGGTGCGCTTCGGCGACGCGGGGCCGCGGTAGTCGGGGATGCCCGAGTCGGTGGACAGCCCCGCGCCCGTGAGCGCGACGAGTGGACGGCCGGCCAGGACGTCGAGAGCCTCGTCCAGACCGTCGGCCAGCGTTTCCACCCCTCCACGGTAGCTGTCGCGTTCGTCCAATGCCCGGCGTCGGGACCCGGGCAGACTCCCGTGCATGGATCATTCAGACCACATGGCCCAGAGCATCGACATCGCCGTCGCCGCGATCCGCGGAGCCGACCCGGCCCGCTTCCCCGACCCCACCCCGTGCACCGACTACACCGTCGGGAAGCTCTTGCACCACCTCGCGTTCGGGCTGCTGCTCGCGCAGCTCGGCGCCGAGCGCCGCGACCTCGACCCGTCGATCACCGACTACGAGCACGCGCCCTACCTCGTCGGCGTTCCCGAGCAGGAGTGGGCCGGGCTGGCCGCCGAGCAGGCCGCCGCGGCCGCGCGGGCGTGGGCCGACCCGGCCGCCTGGGAGGGCGAGGCGAGCTTCATGGGCAACCCCATGCCCGCCACCGCCATCGGGTCGATGATGATCACCGAGTTCGTGCTCCACGGCTGGGACCTCGCCACGGCCACCGGGCAGGCGTTCACCGTGCCCGAGGGCCTCGCCGCCGCCGCGCTGGACGGCGCGCAGGAGCTGGCCCCGATGGGACGTGACGCCGGCTGGTACGGCGCCGAGGTGGCGCTACCCGCGGGCGCCTCGACGCTGGACCGGGCGCTCGCCACGTCGGGTCGCGACCCCGGTTGGGCCAACGCCCACTAAGATCGACTGGGTGTCCCGCCGCGTCGACGCCCACCACCACGTGTGGGATCTCGCCGTGCGGGACCAGCCCTGGACGGCCGACCTGCCACCGCTGCGGCGCTCCTTCGCCCTCGACGAGCTGGCTCCCGAGCTCGACCGCGAGGACGTCGGCTCCACCGTGGTGGTCGAGACCGTGAACGTCTTCGAGGAGGGCGTCGAGCTGCTCGCGCTGGCGGCCTCGTCGCCCCGGGTGGCGGGCGTCGTCGCGTGGATGGACCTGACCGCGCCCGACGTCGCGCAGCAGATCGACCAGCTGCGTGACGGGCCGGGCGGTGACGCGCTCGTCGGCGTCCGGCACGGCGTGCAGGCCGAGCCCGATCCGGCCTGGCTGTGCGGTCGGGAGGTGCGCCGGGGTCTGGCCGCCGTCGCCGCCGCCGGGCTGGCCTTCGACCTGCTGGTGGTGCCGGCGCAGCTGCCCGCCGCGGTCGAGGCCGCCCGGGTGCTGCCCGACATGCGGTTCGTGCTCGACCACGCGGGCAAGCCGCGGATCGCCGAGGGCGGGCACGATCGGTGGGCCCGTGACCTCCGCACGCTCGCCGGGTGCGAGAACGTCGCCGTCAAGATGTCCGGGCTCGTCACCGAGGCCGGCCCGGACTGGTCCGCCGAACGCATCGCCCCCTACGCCGCCACGGTGCTCGACGCGTTCGGGCCCGGACGGGTCCTCTACGGCTCGGACTGGCCGGTCTGCCTCGTGGACGCGGGCTACGCCGAGGTCGCGGCGCTGGCCCGCACGCTGGTCGCGGACCTCTCGGCCGCCGAGCAGGCCGACGTCTTCGGGGAGAACGCCGTCCGCTGGTACGGGCTCGCATGATCGGCCGTGTGCTGGGGCCCGTCGGGTTCGGGGGCGCGGCCATCGGCAACCTCTACTCGGCCGTCGACGACGACACGGCCGCCGCGGCGGTGCACGGCGCGTGGGAGGCCGGGATCCGGTACTTCGACACGGCGCCCCACTACGGGCTCGGCCTGTCGGAGCGGCGGCTCGGCGCCGCGCTGGCCCGCTACCCGCGCGACGGGTTCGTGGTGTCCACCAAGGTCGGGCGGCTCCTGGTGCCGCACCCGCACCCGACCGACCGGGACCCGGAGTTCGACGTTCCCGGCGTGCTCACCCGCCGCTGGGACTTCAGCGCCGACGGCGTGCGGCGCAGCGTGGCCGAGAGCCTGGAGCGCCTGGGCATGGACCGGATCGACATCGCCCTCGTCCACGATCCCGACGACCACATGGAGCAGGCGCTGGCCGAGGCCGTGCCCGCGCTGGCCGCGATGCCGGAGGTGGGGGTGGTCGGGGTCGGGATGAATGTCGTGGAACCCCTGCTCCGGTTCGTGGAGGAGTCCACTGTGGATGCCGTGATGGTCGCCGGGCGCTGGACTCTCGCCGACCGTTCCGCCGCCCCGCTGCTGGAGGCGTGCAGCCGGCGTGGGGTGTCGGTGCTGGCCGCGGCGCCGTTCAACTCCGGGCTGCTCGCCGCGGCGTGGCCCGCCGACGACGCCTTCTTCGACTACGCACCCGCTCCCGCACCGGTGCTCGCGCGCGCCCGCCGGATGGCCGCCGCCTGCGAGCGCGGCGGGGCGAGCCTCCCGCAGGCCGCGATGCAGTTCCCGTTGCGGCACGAGGCGGTGGCGTCGGTGGTGGTCGGGATCCGCACCGCCGGGCAGGCCCTCGTCGACGTCGCGTGGGCCGCCGACCCGGTGCCCGGTCCGGTGTGGACGGAGCTGGACGCCGTCTACTGAACGACGGTCCAGGCCGGCGGGCGCTTCTCCGCGAAGGCCCGCATGCCCTCCTGGCCCTCCTCGCCGGCGAAGAACCCGGCCGACAGCGTGAGCATCTCGTCGAACCGCGCGCTCATCCCGGAGTCCCGACCACCGCTGCCGCGCAACATCTCCTTGGTGGCGGCGAGTGCCCCGGGAGCGCCCAGGCGCAGCATCTCCGTGTAGCGCGCGACCTCGCTGTCGAGGTCGTCGGTGGGCACGGCCGCGTTCAGCAGGCCGATCGCCACCGCGCGCGGGGCGTCGAACGTCTCGCCGGTGAGGAACAGCTCGTGCGCGGCGCGGGGCAGCAGGCGCGGCAGCACCGTCACCGAGATCACGGCCGGCACCACGCCGATCCGGACCTCGCTGAACGCGAACGTGGCCCCGGCGGCGGCCACGGCGATGTCGCAGGCCGCGACGATCCCGACGCCGCCCGCGCGGGCCGCTCCGGCGAGCCGGGCGACCACGGGCTTGGGGGAGGTCCAGATCAACTCGAGGATCTCCGGCACGTCGCGGATGCCCTGTTCCTGGGAGCCGGCGCCACGCGTCTCCTTGAGGTCCATGCCGGCGCAGAACACCGTGCCGGTGTGGGTCAGGACGATCACGCGGGCGGCGTCGTCGGCGATCGCGGCCCGGAGGTGGCCGATCAGCTCGCCGCGCAGCTGCGCCGACAGCGCGTTGCGGTTGGCGGGGGAGTCCAGCGTGATGGTCGCGACGCCGGCGGCGACGTCGAGGTGCACGAGCTCGGTCATGCCGGGACCGTATCCCGTCACGAACCGGCGTACAGGCGCTCGCGCACCTCGCGGGTCTGGTCGTCGTGGCGCGCGGTGGCCTCCAGCGCGCGGTCGAACGTGGAGCCCAGCAGGTCGGCGACCGCGTCGCGGGGGATCTCCGGGTGGTCGAGCCAGGTGAGGCAGGCCTGCTTCTCGAACGCGAGCCACCCGTCGAGCATCAGGGTCAGCGCGGGCGACGGCGCCTCCACGCCGAACGCGGCCAGCACGAGCCGGCGCGAGTGCTCGTCCACCGCGGCGGCGATGCCCTCCAGCTCGCCGGACCGGGCCTGCAGCAGCGAGCGCCATCCGGTCGGGTCGGCCCGGACGTGGTCGAGGTACGCGGCCAGCCCGGCGGCCAGCGCCAGCGAGGGCGGCCCCACCGGCACGGCGTCCAGCGCGGCCAGCATGGCGTCGGCCGCGCGCCGCACGGCCGCGACGAGCAGAGCCTGCTTGGTGGGGAAGTAGTGGTAGAGCAGGCCCTCCGACACGCCGGCGTGGGTCGCGATCTCCTGCACCGACAGCGTGGCCAGGTCGCGGCCGGCGGCCAGGTCCGCCGCGGCGTCGAGGAGGTGGGCGCGGCGGTTCTCCGCCGTCATGCGTCGCCCGGGTGCCATGGGTGTCACGGTAGCGAGTTCCTTGTTGAGCAGATCTTCAACAGCCGCTAGGCTGCTTGTTGAGCCGAGATTCAAGGAGGGCCCATGGCCATCGCCACGACGTCCACGCTCCGCACCGTCGACACCCCCCACGGACAGGTCCGGCTGATCGACACCGGAGGTTCGGGCACCCCCGTGCTGCTGGTCCACGCGCTGCTCACCGACCCCGACTTCTACGCGGCGCTCGCCCCGCTGCTCGTCGCCCGCGGCCACCGCTGCCTCATCCCGGAGCTCCCGCTCGGGGCCCACGGAGTGCCGCTGCGGGAGGGTGCCGACCTGAGCCCGCCCGGGCTCGCCCGGCTGCTCGTGGAGGTGCTCGACGCGCTCGACGTGCCGCGCGTGCACGTCGTCGGCGTGGACACGGGTGGCGCGCTCACCCAGATCCTGATGGCGCAGCACCGCGACCGCGTCGACCACGTCGTGCTCACCGCCTGCGACGCCTACGACGCGTTCCCGCCGAGCAGCTTCGGCTGGCTGGTGCCGCCCTTGCGGCTGCCCGGTGCGCTGTGGCTGACGGGCCAGAGCGCCCGGCTCGGTGTCGCGCGCAGGCTCGCGAACCTGCGGCTGCTCACCCACCGCGGCGTCGACGACACCGTGCTGCGCCGATGGACCGCGCCGCTGCGCACGGCCGGGGTGCGCCGCGACCTGCGCGCCGTCCTGCGCCACATGCACGCCCGCCACACGCTCGCGGCGGCCGAGGCCAACCGCGACTTCCCGCGTCCGGTGCTCGTCGCGTGGGGCGAGGACGACCGCGCGTTCCCGCGCCGCCTCGGCGAGCGGCTGGCCGCCGACATCCCCGGCGCCCGCCTGGTGACGCTGCCCGACTGCGCCGCCTTCGCCGCGATCGACCGGCCCGACCTGCTCGTCGACCTCATCCATGAGCACGTCGACGGCCACCTCACGAGAACGCCTGCTCCGGGAGGCTGAACAGCGTCGGTCCATGGGCGCCGAACCGGCGCATGATCGGTCCGCATTACCCGCGAGGTCATGGCCCGTTCGCCCGTGGCGGACCAGGGTGGCCCCCATGAACGACGAGGAACTGCACGCCGCCATGCCCTTCACGGCGCTGCTCGGAGCGACCGTGGACGCGGCGGCGGCCGACGAGGTGCGGCTGCGGCTGGCCTGGGACGCCACGCGCTGCACCGCCGGCGGGATGCTCCACGGCGGGGCGCTGATGGGGCTGGCCGACGCCGCCGGCGGGCTGTGCGCCTACCTGAACCTGCCCGACGGCGCGACGGGCACGGCCACCATCTCGTCGGCCACGAACTTCCTGCGCGGCGTCCGGGAGGGGCACGTCGAGGCGGTGGCGCGCCCGCTCAACGCCGGCCGCACGGTGATCGTGGTGGACACCGAGCTGCGCGACGCGGCGGGGAAGCTGGTGGGGCGGGTGACCCAGACGCAGGCGGTGCTGCGCTGACGCGCCCGTGCGCGGAAATCAGCGCCAGGGCCCTGATTTCCGCGCACGACCCCTCGAGGGCTCAGCTGGGCTCGACCTGCGTCCAGTCGTTGGTGATCTTCACGCCGGCGCGGGCGAACAGGACGCTCACCGGGCAGCGGCGGGCGGTCTCGTCGCGCAGGGTGGCGAACTGCTCCGGGGTGGCGTCGGTGGTGATCTCCGCCGTGATCCGCAGGTTCTGGAACGTGGCGTCGGCGGTGCCCTTGCCGGTGGTCATCACGGTGGGGTCGAAGTCGGCGGCCACGTCGAACTTCACGGCGCCGATCGTGATGCCGAGCTCCTTGGCGACGATCGACGACGTCACCTGGTTGCAGGAGCTGAGCGAGGCGAGGGTGAACGCCAGCGGGCTGGGGTGCTTGTCGGCGCCGCCGAAGGCCTCGTAGGCGTCGGTCTCGATGACGTAGTCGGCGCCCTTGACGGCGACGGTCTGCGCCACGCCGGTTCCGGCACCACTGACGGCGAAGTTGACGAGGGGCATGGCTGTTCTCCTGGTGAGGGTCTGCAGAGCGAGGGCGTGCGGAAGTGCCGACGGTGCGGCGGGGGGACGGATCGGATCAGCGACAGACGGCGCAGATGAGCAGCAGGTCGACGTGCAGGCGGCGCACGAGACCCGGATCGATCGTCACGGTTGCAGAGTCAACTGCATCCGGCCCCTCGGCGCCATCCCACGTGGGATGGCGCACGGGGGCCGAACCGTCAGGCGGGCACGGACGAAGACTCTGCGTCGCGCCGCGCGACCTCCTGGCGCACCAGCGGGATCACCTCGCGGCCGAACTCCTTCGCGTCCTCCAGCAGGTCGTAACCGCGCGCGGACAGGATGCGCACGCCGAGGTCGTAGTAGTCCACGAGCGCGGCGGCCACGGTCTCCGGCGTGCCGACGAGGGCCGTGGAGTTGCCTGCGCCGCCGGTGGCCTGCGCCGTGACCGTCCACAGTGCCCGGTCGTGGCGCTCGCCCTGGGCGGCGACCGCGAGCAGTCGCTGCGAGCCGGCGTTCTCGGGGTCGGTCAGCTTGTGGCGGCGGGTCAGCTGCTGGCCGCCCTTCGTGCGGTCCTGGATGCGCGCGACGGTGGCGTAGGCCTTCTCCCACGCCTCCTCCTCCGTCTTCCCGAGGATGGGCCGGAACGCCACCTGGAACGTCGGCGCCGGCCGGCCCGCGGCGGCCGCGAGCTCGGTGATCGTGGCGATCTGCTCGGCCGTGCCGGCCAGCGGCTCGCCCCACAGCGCGTAGATGTCGGCCTCCTCGGCCCCCACCTCGTACGCCGCCTTCGACGACCCGCCGAACGAGACCTTCGGCCTCGGCTTCTGGGCCGGCTCCACGTCGAGGACGAAGTCGCTGAAGTCGTAGTGCTCGCCGTGGAAGTCGAACGGCTCGCGCTCCGTCCACGCCTTCTTGTAGATCTGGATGGCCTCGCGGGTGCGGGCGTAGCGCTGGTCCTTGGGCAGGGTGTCGCCCTCGCGCTGCTGCTCGTGGTCGTTGCCGCCGGTGATGACGTGCAGCGTGAGGCGCCCGCCGGAGATCTGGTCGAGCGTGGCCACCGTCTTCGCCGCGAACGTCGGGTAGGAGACGTTGGGGCGGTGGGCCAGCAGCAGCTGCAGGCGGTCGGTGTTGCAGGCGATCAGCGCCGCGGCCTGGGCGGGGTCGGGGCTGCCGGAGCCGTAGGCGGTGAGGACGCGGTCCCAGCCGGTGTCCTCGTGGGCCCTGGCCAGCGCGAGCGTGTAGTCGCGGTCGAACGCGGGGCCGGTGCGGGGCTCGGTCTCGGAGCCGTTGTTGGTGGCGCCGATGCCGAGGAACTCGACGGGCATGGGGTGGTCCTTCCGGGAGGGGGCGGTCAGCGGCGGCAGGACCCCGGACACGCGGCAGACCACACCCGTCCGAGGTCGACGTGGGCGCGGCCCACCAGCGGAACCCGAACGGTCACGCCCTCCACAACCGCGCGGCCACCCGGCGGCATTCCGGTCCGCGCAGATCCCGTGTGCTCCGCGCAGGCCCCACCGACCCTGTGCGCAGGACGTGCGGTCTGCGAGGACGGCAGGATGGGCCGATGTCCGGTGATCGGCGCAGCCCGGTGCTGCTGCACGCGCCGCACGCCGGCACCGCCGTGCCCGCGTGGGTGCGCCCGCACCTGCTGCTCTCCGACGCCGAGCTGGCCGCGGAGATCGCCGCGCTCACCGACCACCGCACCGACGCGGTCGCCCTGGCCGCGGCCGACCTCGCTGCCGTGCGCCCGTTCGCACTGGTCAACCGCGTGTCACGGTTCGTGGTCGACCCCGAGCGGTTCCCCGACGAGCGGGAGGAGATGGCCGCGGTCGGGATGGCGGCGGTGTACACCCACGGCACGCGGGGGCAGCGGATCCGGGCGGACGACGGGGCCCACGTCGAGGAGCTGCTGGCCGCGTTCTACCGGCCGTGGGGAGCCGCTGTGGAAGCGGCCGTCCGGGGCCGGCTGGCGGTGACCGGCCGCGCCGTCCTGCTCGACGTCCACTCCTACCCCCGCGAGCCCCTGCCCTACGAGCTGCACGCCGAGGGCCCCCGCCCGGCGATCTGCCTCGGTACCGACGCGTTCCACACCCCGTCGTGGCTGGTCGAGGCGGCGCGAGAGGCCTTCTCCCCACTGGGGACGGTGGAGCTGAACACCCCGTTCGCGGGCACCTACGTGCCCCTGGCCCACTTCCGGGCCGAGGAGCGGGTGGCGTCGCTGATGCTGGAGATCCGGCGTGACGTGATCGACGACGCGGAGCCGGGGGTGGCCCGCGCCCTCGCGACGCTGGTGGACGTCGCCGCCCGGTGATCGGCGACGGTCGCACCGCAGCGTCCTCGCCGGGCCGGTGACGTGCGGTGGTGGCCGATCGCCGCCGCGTGACCCTGCCCGGTATCGGTGGCCACCTCGCCCGTCCCCACCTACAGTCGAGGCGTGGCGACCTCTCTCGTGTGGCGCAGGCACGTGGACCTCTGCCGCACGCACGCGGACCTCTGAGGACCGGGCCGACACCGCCCCGTCCCCCCGAGAGGAACCCATGAACGCCATCGCGATCGTCGGCGCAGGCCCGCGCGGCACCGGCATCCTGGAACGCCTCGGTGCCAGTGCCCCCGACCTGCTGCCCGGAGGCCTCGACGTCCACCTCGTCGACCCCTACCCGGCCGGCGCCGGTCGGATCTGGCGCCACGAGCAGTCGCCGCTGCTGGCGATGAACTCGATGGCCGCCGACGTCACGATGTTCACCGACGAGTCCGTGATCTGTGACGGGCCGGTGCGCCCGGGGCCGTCGTTCTGGGACTGGGTGCAGACCGGCCCCGAGGTCGATCCGGAGCTGCGCGACGAGCTGAGCAGGGTCACCGCATCCACGTTCCCGAGCCGGCGGCTGCAGAGCGCGTACCTCGGCTGGGTGCTGCGTCACGTCATCGCAGGCCTGCCCGACGGCATCCGCGTGCACGTCCACCGCACCCGGGCCACCGGCCTCACCGAGGACGGCGCCACGCAGATCCTGCACCTCGCCGAGGGGGCGCCGCTGCGCGTCGACACCGTGGTGCTCGCGTCCGGTCACCTCGACGCCACCCCCACCGACGACGAGCTGGCGCTGGTCGCCCGGGCCGCCGAGCGGGGCCTGCGCTACCTGCCACCGGAACAGACCACCGACTCCGACCTCTCGGTGATCGCCCCCGGCGAGACCGTGATCGCCCGCGGGCTCGGGCTGGCGTTCGTCGACCTCGTGGTGCTGCTGTTCGAGGGCCGAGGCGGGCGCTTCGAGCCCGACGGCGACGGGCTGCGGTACGTCGCGTCGGGGCAGGAACCGCGGCTGGTGGCCGGCTCGCCGCGCGGCGCGCCCTACCACTCCAAGACCCACTACCAGCTCAAGGGCGGCCGCCCGCCGCTGCCGCGGTTCTTCGGCCCCGACGCCACCGACGCGCTGGCCACGCCGGTCGACCTGCGTCGCGACGCCTGGCCGCTGATGGCCAAGGAGATCGCCTGGGGCTGGTACCACGAGCTGTTCGTGGGCCATCCCGACCTGGTCACGACGTCGTGGGAGGAGTTCGCCGACCGGTTCGCCGCGCTCGACTGGGACTCGCCCGCCATGGACGCGCTCATCGCCGGGACCGTGCCCGACGCCGGCGACCGCATCGACTTCACCGCGCTCGACCGCCCATTCGAGGGACTGGCCGCCGCCAGCCTGGAGGACCTGCAGCCGCTGGTGCGCGACCGCATCGCGCTCGACCTGCACCGCCACGTCGACGAGCGCCACACCCCGTACCTCGGCGCGTTCGTCGCGATGCTGTCGGTCTACGGCGAGACCGGGCGACTCACGCTCTCGAACCGGTCCCGGGCCACCGACATGGGCTGGTGGCAGGGCTTCTTCAACTCCGTCGCGAGCGGCCCGCCCGGGTTCCGGGTGCGGCAGCTGCTCGCGCTGTCCCGCGCGGGCTACGTGCAGTTCCTCGGCCCGGGCATGTGGGTGGAGATCGGCGAGGGGGAGTTCCGGGCCGGGAGCGCCGCGCTCGACGGCGCCCCGCCCGTCACGTCCACGGTGCTGGTGGACGCGCGTCTGCCCGACATGAGTGCGGCCCGCAGCGTCGACCCGCTGGTCGCCTCGCTGATGCGCGACGGCGCGCTGTCCGAGGACGTGATCGTCGACGCCGACGGCACGGTCCTGCGCAACACCGGGCAGATCCTGGTGCGTCCGGCCGACGGCGCCGTGGTCGACGCCGGGGGCCGGGTGCACCCGCGGCGGTTCGCGATCGGCCCGCACACCAGCGTCACGGTCGCGGGCGCGTTCACCCGGCCCGGCATGAACGCGCAGAGCCTGCGCTACAACGACGCCGTTGCCCGCGCGGTGCTGCAGAGCCTGCCGCGCGGGGCGGAGCGGGCCTCGGCGGCCTGACCCGGCCCGTCACCGCAGGCTGCCCCTGCTGTCGCCCTAGCTACTTCGACCTGAAATAGACCGCTGGCGCTGGTGCAGCTCGCTGGAATGAACACCGCAGGAGGTGTTGATCTCCGTCGGGCGGTTGATCAGCCCGCGATGGCCGCGATCTTGACCAGGTTGTGGGCCAGGACGCCTTGTCCGGCCCAGATCCGGGCCCCTTCGAGGTCATCGAGACGCGTCCGATCCCACCCGTACTGCCGTTTGAGGGTGCTGATTCGGGCCTCGCTCCCGGTTCGCCACTTGACCGTTCGGCGGAACGCTCGGCGGTGCTCGTGGGCTTGGCGGCCTTTGCCGGGTCGGCCCTTGCGCGGGATCACCACTGTGCGGACCCCGAGGTCGTGCAGGTCGTTCTCCACGGCGGCTTCGCCGTAGCCGCGGTCGGCGGTGACCGTGCGCGGGCGACGGCGGGTGCGGCGGATGACCCGACCGACCGCGGGTGCAAGTTGCGGCGCGTCAGCGGGGTTGCCCCGTTCGACGGTGTGGTCGAGCACGACGCCGTCGTCGTTGTCGACGACCTGGCCCTGGTAGCCGAACTCGACGGGCCGGCCCAGGCGGCCCTTCGCGATCGGGCGGGCGTCCGGGTCATGCAGACTGACCCGCCGGGTGGGCCGGGCGGGGTCGTCCCGGACAGCCGTTGGCGAGTCTGGGCGGCGATCCGCCGGGTCGCCTCGAGTAGCTCGGTCAGGTCGTTCACCGCGCGGCGCAGCCGGCCCCGCCGCCGCCCCGCGGCAGGGTCACTGCCACCGGTCGCGGCCAGCTCAGCTGCCTTGACCTGGGCGCGGCGCAGCGCCCGGCGGGCGTTCGCGAGCAGCAGCTCGGCCTCGGTCGCGGCGCGTTCGGCCAGCCCGGCCAGCTCACCGGTAATCCGCCGCACCACGGCCTGGGCATCGTCGCGACCCTCCGCGGTGCGCAGCCGCAGCTTCGCTCCGATCGCCCGCGCGCGGGCACCAGCCGAGCGGCTGCGATCCCGCACCCGGGTCCGGACAGCGCCGCCCGCGGCCTGCACCCGACGTCCGGCCGCGCCGATCCGACGGACCGCCTTGGCCAGCAGCGCCTCGTTGCACCCGTCGACCGCGGCGGTGCCGCAACGGGTGGTGAGCTTCATCAACGTCGTCGGGTGCGGCACCCGCCCATCGATCGAGATCCGACAGAACCGCCGCCACGTGATCGAGTCGGCCACCTCGCGACACAGCGTCTCGTAACCCAGCCGGTAGCGGAACTTCAAGAACATCAACTGCAGATAGACCTCCATCGGCGTCGACGGCCGACCCACCCGCGGATCGAAGAACGGCACAAACGGGGCGAAGAACACCGGATCGTCCAGCAGTGCGTCCACCCGGGCCAGCTCCTCGGGCAGCCGCAGGACCTCCTCGGGCAGCACCCGCCTCCCACAAGCTCACCCCGGGAGCACGCGTCCGCAGCATCTCGCCTCGTTTCCCCAGCTCACAGCGGATACGAGACCATTCTCGCGTCAAACCAGGCCCCACTGGGGGAGGCGCGCGGACATTTCCGCAGGTCAAACGCCTACCCACTCAGGACTTCTTCAGGTCGAAGTAGCTAGACGCCGAGTGCCAGACCGCGGGCCCGGAGCACCCGCCGTTCGATGGGGCGGAACACCAGTAGCTCGATACCGATGCCGACGATCAGGATGAGGAAGATCGCGGCGATCACGCTGGGCATGTCGGACAGGTCGCTGCCGTTCTTGAGGTAGGCGCCCAGTCCGAACCCCAGCAACGGCCCGGCGGCGATGATCTCCGCCGCCATCAGCGAGCGCCACGAGAACGCCCAGCCCTGCTTGCATCCCGCGATGTAGCCGGGCAGGGAGGCGGGCAGCAGGATGTGCCGCGCGCTGCGCAGCCCGCTCGCGCCGAGCACCTGGCCGACGCGGGGCAGGATCGGCGGGATCTGGTCGATGCCGGCCACCAGGCCGTTGGCGATCGACGGGATCGAGCCGGCGAGCACCACGAAGTAGATCGTGGCGTCGGTGAGCCCGAACCACAGGATCGCCGCGGGCACCCAGGCCACGGACGGCAGGCTCTGCAGGCCCGAGAGCAGGGGCCCGATGGCCGCCCGCACGACCTTCACCTTGGCCACGAGCAGGCCCAGCGGTGTGGCGATCAGCAGCGCGATGGCGAACCCGATGAACGCCCGGCTGATCGACGTCCAGAGGATGCTCCACACGCTCCCGTCGACGACGATCTCCGCGAACGCGTCCCACACGCTCAGCGGCTGCGGGACCTTGAACTCGCTGGTGATCGCCGACGCCCAGACGAGCTGCCAGACCGCGACGAACAACAGCAGCGCGACGATCGGCGGCAGCCCCGTGACGATCGCGCGCCGCCACCAGGGCGTGGCGACGACCGTGGGCGTGTCGAGCGCGTCGAGGCCGGCTACCGCGGCGGCGGAGTCGTCGGCCCGGGGTCCGTCCTTGCGGATGTCGACCTCAGGCGGCATGGCTGGTGATCACCTGTCGGAGCCGGGCCGTGATGTCGTCGTAGAGCTGCGGGCCGCCGTCCTGCACGTCGTCCCACTCGCCGACGATCGTGCCGGGCCGCGACGACAGCAGCACCACGCGCTGGGCCAGTCGCACGGCCTCGCGCACGTCGTGGGTGACGAAGATGATCGTGGTGCCGGTGGCCTCCCAGACGCGCAGCAGCTCGCCCTGCAGCACGTCACGGGTGATGGCGTCGAGCGCGGCGAACGGCTCGTCCATGAGCAGCAGGCCGTCCCCGTCCCCGCTGCTCGTGGCCGCCGCGAGCGCACGGGCCAGCGACACGCGCTGACGCATGCCGCCCGAGAGCTCGTGGGGCCGCTTCGGGCCCAGCCCGTCGAGGCGGACGAGCTCGAGCAGCTGGTCGGCGCGGTCCCGGCGGGCCTGCCGGCCCAGTCCCGCGAGCTGCAGCGGCAGCTCGACGTTGCGGCCCGCGGTGAGCCACGGCAGCAGGGCGGCCTCCTGGAACATGAACGACGGGCGCGTGGTGCGCAGCTCTACCGTGCCCGTGGTGGCCTCCTCGAGCCCCGCCACCACGTTGAGCAGCGTCGACTTGCCGCAGCCCGACGCCCCCAGCAGGCAGACGAACTCGCCGGGGCGCACCTGCAGGTCGATGCCGTGCAGCGCCGTGACGGCTCCCGCGCCGGTGCCGAACGTCTTGCCGACGCCCCGCAGGTCGACGGCGGCGGTCTGCACGGTGCGTTCGATGGTGGCGGTCATCTGTTTATCCCTGGGCCTTGTCGAGACCCGCGGCGTCCACCGCGGGCTTGCCTGCTGCCTGGAGCACGCTGTTGAGCTGGGTCACGTCGACGAAGCCCTTCAGGTCGGTCTCCGTCGTGGTCACCCCCGCCGTGACGCTGTCCTTCGACAGCTGCGGGAACCGGGCGGCCAGCGGGTCGAGCGTGAACGTGAGCTCCGAGAACGCCCGGTCGAGCACGGCGGCGGGGAGCGTGGCGTTCGTGATCTTCTTGATCGCGTCGTTCGTGACGGTCTTCGCCGCGGCCGGGTCGGAGGTGGCGAGGTCGACGGCCTTCTGCTCACCGCGGAGCAGGGCCGCGACGGTGTCGGGGTGCTCCTGCAGGTACTGCGTGCGGACGATCAGCACCGTGGAGGGGAACTGCCCGTTCGGCCACAGGGTCTTCTCGTCGACGAGCACCTTCGCGCCCGCGTTCACCAGCTGCGAGCTCCACGGCTCGGGCAGCCAGCCGCCGGCGAGCTGCTTGGTCCTGAAGAGGTCGAGCGTGCGCGGGTTGTCGAGGTTCTGCACCGTCACCTCGTCGGGGCCGGTGCCCTGCTCCAGGTTGTTGTCCCGGAGCCACTTCTTGAGCGCGACGTCCTGCGTGTTGCCCTTCTGCGGGGTGGCGATGATCGTGCCCTTGAGCTGTGCGGGCGAGGTGATGTCGGGGGAGACCACGAGCTGCGCACCGCCCGAGGTGGCGCCGGCGATGAGCCGCACGTCCGCGCCCTTGGACTTGGCGAACCCGTTGATCGCGGGGCTGGAGCCGATGAAGCCGGCGTCGATCGAGCCGCCGAGGATGGCCGCGATCTCGTCGCCGCCGGCGTTGAACGTCTGGGTGGTGAGCTTGGTGCTGCCCAGCTCGGCGGCGAAGAAGCCCTTGTCCACGCCGATCAGGGCGGGCGCGTGGGTGATGTTGGGGAAGTAGGCGAGGCGCAGCTCGGCGGCGGGGGTGGTCGCGGCGGGAGCGGCGGCGGTGCTCTCCGCGGCGCGCGAGCAGGAGGCGAGGGCCCCGAACGCGACGACGGCGGTGAGGGCGGTGAGGAGACGGGGCAAGCGCATGGTGGGTGGAGTGGTCCTTCGGCTGTGCGCGTCGGGGCGCGCGGCATCGCTGACGGGGCCGGCGTGGGGCACGGCGGGGGTGGAGCGGCTGGGTCAGCGACAGAACTCGTCGAACGCGTGGCCACGACGGGACGGCCAGAAGCGCTCGAGATCGATGACGAGGGGAGCCGGTGCGCTGGCACGGGGACGACGCAGGGCGTCGTCGGTGCGCGTCATCGGGTCCACTGTTCCATCGTCGGTACCCGCGGGGCGTTGTACAAGTGGCTGTCCGCTCCCCGGGATACGGAGCAAATGTACGGACCTCTGATCATGGCCAGCTCAGAGCCGGGTTTGCGGATGGACGGGCTCGGCGCGTGACCCGGCTCTCCACGAGTGGTCGGGTCGGCGGCTCGACCCGCTGCCGTCGCATCAGCAGCGCGACCCGGTCGCACGCAGACCCCGACTCGCGGTGTTACGGGGCCAGGGTCAGGGGGCTGCCCACCAGGCCGGCGGCCAGGGTGTTGCCCGTCGGCGGGTCGATCAGCAGGAAGCTGCCCGTCGCCCGGATGTCGGCGTAGTCGTCCACCGGGAGGGGGTCGGCGGTGCGCAGGCTGACGCGGGCGATGTCGTTGATCGTCAAGGTCTGCGGGGCGTCGACGTAGGCCACCGTGTCGGTGTCCAGGCGGTCGCCCAGCGCGCCGACGATCACCTGCGTGGTGCGGGTGCCGTGCTTGAGCAGCAGCCGCGCGCCGGGACGCAGGGGCTTGTCCGACAGCCAGCACAGCGTGGCGTCCAGCTCGTTCGTGACGGTCGGCGGCTGGGCGGCGGAGGCGAGGACGTCGCCACGGGAGATGTCGATGTCGTCGGCGAGCAGGATCGTGATGCTGCGGCCGGCGCCGGCGGTGTCGAGCGGGCCGTCGGCGGTGTCGACGCTCTCCACGGTCGTGCGGGTGCCGCCCGGGAGGACCACGACCTCGTCGCCGGGACGGACGGTGCCCGACGCCACCTGCCCGGCGTAACCGCGGTAGTCGCTCCGCGGAGCGTCAGCGGAGCGGGCATCGATACCGCGCGGCGGCCGGATCACGTACTGGACCGGCATCCGGAACGGCGCGCCCGCCTCGGGCGGGGTGACCGGCACCGACTCCAGGTGCCCGAGCAGGGTGGGGCCGTCGTACCAGGGGGTGTGCTCGGAGCGGTCGACGACGTTGTCCCCGACCAGTGCCGAGACGGGGATCGTCACCACGGCGTCGTCGGAGAACCCCAGCGACCGGGCCAGCCCGGCGAAGTCCTTGCCGATGGCTTCGAGCTCGGCCTGGTCGTAGCCCACGAGGTCGATCTTGTTGATGCACAGCACCAGCCGCGGGACGCGCAGCAGCGCGAGGACGGCGGCGTGGCGGCGGGTCTGCTCGACCACGCCGTGCCGGGCGTCGACGAGGAGCACGGCCAGCTCCGCGGTGGACGCGCCGGTGACGGTGTTGCGCGTGTACTGGACGTGCCCGGGGGTGTCGGCGAGGACGAACTCGCGCGTGGGGGTGGAGAAGTAGCGGTAGGCCACGTCGATGGTGATGCCCTGCTCGCGCTCGGCGCGCAGGCCGTCGACCAGCAGCGACAGGTCGGGGGAGTCCTTGTCCACCGACGCGCGCTGCACGGCCTCGATCTGGTCGGCGAGCACCGACTTGGTGTCGTAGAGCAGGCGCCCGACGAGCGTGGACTTGCCGTCGTCGACGGAGCCGGCGGTGGCGAAGCGCAGCAGATCCTTCACTTAGAAATACCCCTCGCGCTTGCGGTCTTCCATGGCGGCCTCCGACAGGCGGTCGTCGGCGCGGGTGGCCCCGCGCTCGGTCAACCGCGACGCCGTGACCTCGGCGATGATCTCGTCGAGCGTGCTGGCCGACGACTCGATGGCTCCGGTGCACGAGCCGTCGCCGACCGTGCGGTAGCGGACCGTCCTGAGCTCGAGCGTCTCGGTGCCGCGTGCGCCGCCCCACGGGCCCTCGGCCAGCCACATCCCGTCGCGCTGGAAGACCTCGCGCTGGTGGGAGTAGTAGATCGAGGGCAGCTCGATGTTCTCGCGCTGGATGTAGCGCCAGACGTCGAGCTCGGTCCAGTTGGAGATCGGGAACACGCGCACGTGCTCACCGGGGGCGTGGCGGCCGTTGTAGAGATTCCACAGCTCGGGGCGCTGGCTGCGGGGGTCCCAGCGGCCGAACGCGTCACGCAGCGAGAGGATCCGCTCCTTGGCCCGGGCGCGCTCCTCGTCGCGGCGGCCGCCGCCGAACACGGCGTCGTATCTGCCCTCGACGATGGAGTCGAGCAGCGGGACGGTCTGCAGCGGGTTGCGCGTGCCGTCCGGGCGTTCGGTGAGGCGACCGTCGTCGATCCAGTCCTGGACGTTCGCGACCTCCAGGCGGAGGCCGAGGCGCGCGACCAGCGAGTCCCGGAAGTCGATGACTTCGGAGTAGTTGTGCCCGGTGTCGACGTGCAGCAGCGGGAACGGCACCGGCGCGGGCGCGAACGCCTTGACGGCCAGGTGCACCAGCAGCGTGGAGTCCTTGCCGCCGGAGAACAGGATCACCGGGCGGTCGAACTCGCCGGCGACCTCGCGGAAGATGTGGATGGACTCGGATTCGAGGGCCTCGAGGGCGTCGAGAACAGGTGCGCTCACTGGACGTGCAGCCCGCATTCGATCTTGCCCGTGCCGGCCCAGCGGCCGCTGCGCGGGTCGGCTCCGGGGGCGGGCTTCGCGGTGCAGGGGGCGCAGCCGATCGACGGGTAGCCCGCGTCGACCAGCGGGTTGACCAGCACGCCCCGCTCGCGGATGTAGGCGTCCATGTCCTCGTCGCTCCAGGCGGCGATCGGGTTGATCTTGACGAGCTCGAACTTCTCGTCGTAGGTGATCAGAGGGGTGTTCGCCCGGGTGGGGGCCTCGACGCGGCGCACGCCGGTGACCCAGGCGTCGTAACCCGCCAGGGTGTCCTGCAGCGGGGCGACCTTGCGCATCGCGCAGCACTGGTTCGGGTCGCGGGCCCAGAGGTCCTTGCCGAACTGCGCGTCCTGCTCGGCCACCGACAGGGACGTCTGCGCGTTGACGATCCGCACGTCGTAGGTGTGCTCGACGGCGTCGCGGGTGCCGATGGTCTCGGCGAAGTGGTAGCCGGTCTCCAGGAACAGGATCTCGACGCCCGGGCTGGCCTTCGCCGCCAGGTCGACGAGCACCGCGTCCTGCATGTTGGAGGCGACGATCAGCCGGTCGCCGAACGTCTCGGCGGCCCAGGCGAGCAGCTGCTGGGCCGTGGCGTCCGGGCCCAGGTCCGCGGCACCGCGCAGGGCGACGGCGCGGAGATCGACTTCGGTGGTGACACTCATGAAGGAACTCCGATCCCGATCATCTTCACGGTGAACGTCCGCAGGCACGAGCCGCAGTACCAGGCCCCGTGCGCGGCCTCGGCGGGGCGCAGGTCCTCGTCCCCGCAGTACGGGCAGTAGAAGGGCACGGCGCGCGCACGGGCGGCGGAGCCGCTCACTTCAGTGAGTCCTCGTCCGCCCGCAGCACCCACTGGGCGAACCGCTCGCCGTCCTCGCGTTGCTCGGTGAAGCGGCGCACGACGCGCTCGACGTAGTCGCCGAGCTCGTCGCTGGTGACCTTGAGGCCGCGCAGCTTGCGCCCGAACCCGGCGTCGAGGCCCAGTCCGCCGCCCAGGTGCACCTGGAAGCCCTCCACCTGGTTGCCCTCGGCGTCGGTGACGATCTGGCCCTTGAGCCCGATGTCGGCGACCTGCGTGCGGGCGCAGGAGTTGGGGCAGCCGTTGAGGTGGATGGAGATCGGGGTGTCCGGCGTGACGTCGGCGAGCCGTTTCTCCAGCTCCTCGACCAGCCGGATCGCCCGCTCCTTCGTCTCGACGATCGCGAGCTTGCAGAACTCGATGCCCGTGCACGCCATGGTGGAGCGCCGCCACGGGGACGGGTCGACCTGCAGGCCGAGCGCGTCCAGGTCCCGGGTCAGGGCGGCGACCTTGCGGTCGTGGACGTCGAGCACCACGAGCTTCTGCTGCGGGGTGAGCCTCACGCGCTGCGAGCCGGCCCGCTCCGCGGCGTCGGCGAGCGCGACGAGCGTGGTGCCCGAGACGCGGCCGGACGCGGGGGCGGCACCGACGTAGTTGAGGCCGTCCTTCTGCTTGTGGACCCCGATGTGGTCGATCGGGACGGCGGGCGTCTCCGGCGCGGGGCCGTCGACGAGCCTGCGCCCGAGGTACTCCTCCTCCAGCACGCGCCGGAACTCCTCCACGCCCCAGTCGGCCACGAGGAACTTGATGCGGGCGCGGTGGCGCAGGCGGCGGTAGCCGTAGTCGCGGAAGACCGAGACGATTCCGGCCCACACTCCCGCCACCTCGTCGAGCGGCACCCAGGCGCCGAGGCGCACGGCGATCTTCGGGTTGGTGGACAGGCCGCCACCGACCCAGACGTCGAAGCCGGGGCCGTGCTCGGGGTGCTCGGACCCGATGAACGACACGTCGTTGATCTCGTGGGCGATGTCCTGCTGCCACGAGATCGCGGTCTTGAACTTCCGCGGCAGGTTCGAGAACGCCGGGTTGCCGATGTACGTGGCGATGATCTCGTCCATCGCCGGACTCGGGTCGATCTTCTCGTCGGCCGAGACGCCGGCGACCGGCGAGCCGAGGATGACACGCGGGGTGTCGCCGCAGGCCTCGGTGGTGATCATGCCCAGGCCCTCGAGCTTCGCCCAGATCGCGGGCATGTCGGCGATGTCGATCCAGTGGTACTGGATGTTCTGCCGGTCGGTGATGTCGGCGGTGTCGCGGGCGTAGGTCTGGCTGATCTCCCCCAGCGCACGCAGCTGCTCGGTGGTGAGCGCGCCGCCGTCGAGCCGGACGCGGAGCATGAAGTAGGAGTCGTCGAGCTCCTCGGGCTCCAGTGCCGCGGTGCGGCCGCCGTCGATGCCGGGGCGGCGCTGCGTGTAGAGGCCCCACCAGCGCATGCGGCCGCGCAGGTCGGCGGGGTCGATGGAGTCGAAGCCGCCCTCGGCGTAGACGGTCTCGATCCGCGCGCGGACGTTGAGCCCGTCGTCGTCCTTCTTGGTGCGCTCGTTGGGGTTCAGCGGCTCGCGGTGGCCGAGCTTCCACTGGCCTTCGCCGCGCTTGCGCTTGCCGGGAGTGGTGGTGGGGGGCAAGTCAGGGCCTCCGGACATGCGGCACGGGCGTGCCGCGGCGCGGCAGGGCCCGGCGCCGGGTGGTGGTGGTTCGGGGTCGGCGCGGAAGCTAGGGCTGCCGACAGAGCGCGCTGCTGACGCGGTTCAGGTCGACGTGGCGGCGGGCCACCAGTCGCAGCATCAGCGCGGGCATGGGTTCAGCGTGCCACCTGTCCGGTCAGCAAATCCATCGCCGTCCGCATGCTGGGAGCGGATTCACACCGCGGTGACCCGGCGCAGCGTCCTGACCTCTGGTGTTCCGGCCCATCCCGGGGCGTCGGTCAGATGCGCCATCACCCGTTCGCCGGCGTCGAACCCGGCCGAGCCGGCGTCGATGCGCAGCACGGCGTCGGCGCGGGCGAGGGCGGTCTGGGCCCCGGCGCCGCGGGCGAGGGGTTCCGCCGACCCGTCCTCGTGCAGGGTGAGCAGGACGTACTCCTCGCACTCGGCCCGGCTCGGGACGGCGCTGCGCAACCGGGCCGGGACGGGCCGGGGCGGGTCCAGACGACGTCCCTGCAGGTCGGCCAGCAGCGGGACGGCGAACAGCTCCACGGCCAGCGCCGCCGACACCGGATAGCCGGGCACCCCGATCACCGGCACGCCCGTGTGGAGCACCCCGAGCAGCACCGGGTGTGCGGGCCGCACGGCCACGCCCTGCACCACGACGGTGCCCAGGCTCCGGATGACGTGCGCCGTGTGGTCGTCGCGGCCGGCGCTGGAGCCGGCCAGCACGAGCACGAGATCGGCGTCCGCGTCCCGGACGGCCGCCGCGATGAGGGCGGGCTCGTCGGGCTGGATCGCGGTGACCCGCACGACGCACCCGAGTGACCGCAATGTCGCGGCCAGCATGAGCGAGTTGGTGTCGAGCAGCTCCCCGGGCGCGAGGTCGGTGCCCAGCGGGCGCACCTCGTCACCGGTGGGGACGATCGTGACCACCGGCCGCCTGCGGACGTCGAGCGCGGGGAGCCCGCCCGCGGCCGCGGCGGCCAGGTCGGCCGGGCGCAGCACGCGCCCGGCCGGGACGAGCTCCTCGCCGGCCAGCACCGACTCGCCGACCTGCCGGACGTGCTGCCCGCTCCGGGCGGGTTCCCGCAGGTGGACCGACCCGTCCGGGCGTCGGCGCAGGTGCTCGCGCATGACCACGGCGTCGCGGCCCGGGGGCAGCGGGTCGCCGGTGTCGACGACGTCGAAGCGGCCCGCCCCGACCACCGACGAGAGGGTGTCCCCGGCCAGTACCGCGATCCCGTCCATCGCCGCGCACGGCACGGCGGGGGCGGACAGCCGGGCGCGCACCGGCCCGGCCGTCACCCGCCCGGCCGCGTCCGTGATCGGGACGCACTCGCTACCCAGCACGGACGAGCCGAACGCGGCCCGCCACATGGCCGTCGCGGTACCGACCGAGGGCGCCATCAGATGGCCTCGACCTCGACGCGCGTGTCGGAGAACGTCGGCGCGTTGCCGAGGTCGGCGAACCGGAAGGGGTTCACGGCGTTGACCGTGGACTGGTCCTTCGCGTTCTTGCGCCACGCCCCCATCGGCGACATCGCCACGCCCGGCGCGATGTCGTCGCTGATCTCGGCGAGCGCGACGTACTGCCCGCGGTCGTTGTAGACGCGCACGTAGCGCCCGGCGACGATACCGCGCTCCTCGGCGTCCTGCGGGTGCAGGATCACCGTCTGCTCGCCCTGGACGCGCTTCTGCTTGTCCTGGTCGCCCGCGCTGGAGTTGACGTAGGCGTGCGACTTCGGCGAGATGAGGTTGAGCCGGTAGCCGGAGTCGGCGGTCTCGCGCGGCGGGATGTAGTGGGGCACCGGGTCGACGGCGTCACCGGGCTGGAACTCGTCGCAGCCCTGCCGGAACAGGGGCACCACGAAGTTGTTGGCGATCGACGACTTGAACTCGGTCTTGCCCGACGGGGTCGGGAAGTTGCCCTCGGCGTGCGGGGCGTACTCGTCGGGGCCGGGGAGGTTGAGCCGCGCCCAGCCGGTCTCGCGCAGCGACTCCAGGGTGATGCCCTCCATCGCGGGGGCGTCCCAGTCGTAGGCCTCGGCCATCATCTCGTCGTCGGTGCGCGTGAAGCAGGGCTCGGTGAAACCCATGCGCGCGGCGAGCCTGCGGAACAGCTCGGTGTTGGGGATCGCCTCCCCCAGCGGCTCGACGGCCGGGGTGTTGAGCGTGATGTAGAAGTGGCCCCAGCTGAACATGATGTCCTTGTGCTCGAGCTGGGTCGTCGCCGGCAGCACGATGTCGGCGTAGCGCGCGGTGTCGGTCAGGACGTGGTCGCTGACCACGGTGAACAGGTCCTCCCGCGCCAGCCCCTCGGCCATCTTGTCCTGCTCCGGACAGACGACGAGCGGGTTGGAGTTGTAGACCATCAGCGCGTTGATGGGCGGGTCGAGCTCCATCTCGCCGTTCAGCGCGCGGCCGAGCAGGTACTGGTTGACCACGCGGGTGCCCGGCGTCTGGAGCTCGGGGTGCATGTGCGCGCCCCAGTTCACCGGGTGCGCCCACAGCGGTAGCTGCAGCAGCCCGCCGCCGACCTCCTTCCAGGCCCCGACCAGCGCGGGCAGGCAGGCGATCGAGCGGACGGTCTGGCCGCCGCCGGCGTGGCGCTCGATGGCGACGCCGATCCGGATCATCGACGGCGACGAGGTGGCGTACTCGCGGGCGAGGGTGCGGATGTCGTCGGCGGGGATGCCCGTCTGCTCCGACGCCCACTCCGGCGTGTGCTCCTGGACGCGCTCGACGAGCTCCTCGTAGCCGACGGTGTGGTCGCGGACGTAGTCCTCGTCGGTGAGACCCTCGTTGATGATCACGTGCATCATCGCCAGGGCGAGCGCGCCGTCGGTGCCCGGGCGGATCGGGATGTGCCAGTCGGCGCGCTTGGCGGTGCGGTGGCGCATCGGGTCGATGACCACGACCTTCGCGCCGCGCTTCTGCGCCTCGGCGACGAAGGGCCACAGGTGCAGGTTCGTCGAGAGCATGTTGCAGGCCCAGATGATGATGTAGCGGGAGTGCACGAGGCTCTCCGGGTCGACGCCCGCCGTCGCGCCGATCGTCATCGTGTAGGCGGTGCACGCGCCCGAGTCGCAGTAGGTGCGCTCGGAGATCGTCGCCCCGATCTTGTTCATGAACGGGTCGCCGACGTTGAGGCCGTTGAGGATGCCCTGGGTGCCCAGGTAGCTCACCGGCATGAGCGTCTCGGGGCCGTGCGCGGCGATCTCGGTGCGCCAGCGGTCGGCGATCGTGTCCAGCGCGGTGTCCCAGCTGATGCGTTCGAACTGCCCGCTGCCCTTGGGGCCGGTGCGGCGCATCGGGTACAGGACGCGGTCGGGGTTGTAGACCTTCTCCTGGTAGTTGTTGACCTTGACGCAGAGGCCGCCCTTGGTGAAGGGGTGGTCGGGGTCGCCCCGGACCTCGGTGGCCTTGCCGTCGGTCACGGTGACGAGCATGGCGCAGGTGTCCGGACAGTCGTGCGGGCACGCGGCCCGCACCGTCGTGGTCGTGACGTCGGTGACGGGGATGTCGTCGAGTGCGGTCATCGCAGCATCGTGCTGCGCGGACGGCCGCTCGGGTTGGCCCTGTGTGACCACGCTGTTGTCGCTCGGTGACACATGTGCGTGTGCGTTGACGCGCACCGCGGTGCACTCCTAGCCTCGGAACACCCCCGAGCAGCCGAGGCGCCCATGAGCTCACCTGCGACGACCGACCGTCTGGACGTCTGGCGCGACCTCATCCGGGACAACTTCGTGGCGCTGGACATCCACGCCGACCGGGACCGGACGTTCGCCGGCTCGGTGCGCACCAGCGACCTCGGGCACCTCACGGTCGCGTCGGTCGAGTCGGGCACGCAGGGCTGCAGCCGCACCCCGGGCCTGGCCCGCCGCGACAGCGACGTCTACCTGCAGGTCGGACTGATCGCCCGCGGCGCCGCCACCGTCGCGCAGGACGGCCGTGAGGCCGTGCTGCGCCCCGGTGACTTCGCCGTCTACGAGACCGACCGGCCGTTCTTCTGGGGGCTGCAGGGCGACTGGGAGCTGCTGGTCTTCACGTGGCCGCGCGCCAGCATCGCCCTCGACGCGGGTGCGTCGCAGCTGCTCACGGCCCGCGCGCTCAGCGGCGGCGACGGGCTGGGCGCCATCGTCGGCCGCATGCTGCGCGACCTCGTGACCAGCCCGCCCGAGCTGAGCGCCGCCGGCGGGGTGCGGCTCGCGGACGAGGTCGCCGAACTGGTCACCACCGTCGCGGGCGAGCGGGTCAGCCCCGCCGCGCCCGCGCGGGCCGCGGACGACCTGCTGCGCCGCATCGACGCCCACATCCTGGAGCGCCTGGCCGACCCGGACCTGTGCCCGACGAGCATCGCCGCCGCGCACTTCGTCTCCACCCGCCACCTGCACCGCCTGTTCGCCCACCGCGGCGGCACGGTCGCGCAGCAGATCCAGCGCCTGCGCCTGGAGCGCTGCCGCCGCGAGCTGCTCGACCCGCGCGGCTCGATCACCGACGTCTCCCGGCGCTGGGGGTTCACCGACCTGGCGACCTTCAGCCGGGCCTTCCGCGGGGCGTACGGGATGTCGCCGAGCGAGTGGCGGCAGCGCTGCACACCGATGTCGTGAAAGCCCCACGCGGGAGGGGTGGCGCCCGCTAGCGTCGAGGGCGTGCCACCGACGGTCGTCGACCTGCGCAGGGCCCCACGGGTGCCGTTCCTCGGTGCGCTGCTCGTGGTCGGCGTGCTGGCCGCGTCGGCCGGGTACGGGGCCTGCACCAGCCGATCCGTCCCGATCGGGGTGATCGGCGGGGTGCTGGCCGTCGTGTTCCTCCTCTGCCTCGTGGCTCTTCCGGGGGTGCTGCGCACCCGCCGGCTGGTGATCGACCACGAGGGGGTCCGGCTCGAGCGCGGCGGGCGCCGTCCGGAGTGGCGGGTGGCGTGGACCGAGCTGGCCGGGGTCGGACTGGTCCGCAACGACCGGGAACGGCAGCGGATCGCCCGGCGGTTCCGCGCCAACCCCCTCGGGAACGTCCCGCCCGGCGTCGTGGCGGTGACCGTCTCGGTGGAGCTGGTGCCCACCGGCACCGAGGCGGTCCGCCGCCATCCCGAGATGGCGCGGTACCTGCGGCTCGGCCACGGCGAGGCGTGGCGGGTGCCGCTCATCGTGAGCGTGGGCGAGCCGCTCCCGATCGCCGACGCCCTGCGGCGGCGGCGCCCCGATCTGTGGCGCGGGGAGCGGTCGGGCCCGGCGCTGCTCGGCTGAGCGGCGGGGCGCCTACCCTGGGCGCAGTGCACCCGCCCTTCGGCATCTACGTCCACGTGCCGTTCTGCGCGTCGCGCTGCGGCTACTGCGACTTCAACACCTACACGGCCAGCGAGCTCGACGGCTCGGGCGCGTCGCCGGACGGCTGGCTCGCCGCGGTCCGCCAGGAGCTGGCCCTGGCCGCGGGCGTCGTGGGGGAGCGGCCCGTCGACACGGTGTTCGTCGGCGGCGGCACGCCCTCGCTGATCGGCGCCGCCCGGCTGGGCGAGGTGCTCGGCGCCGTCCGGGACACGTTCGGGCTGGTCCCGGGGGCGGAGGTCACCACCGAGTCCAACCCCGAGTCCACCTCGCCGGAGTTCTTCGACGAACTCGTCGACGCCGGGTTCACCCGGGTGTCGCTGGGCATGCAGTCCGCCGCGCAGCACGTCCTGGCGGTGCTCGACCGCCGCCACACCCCCGGCCGCGCCGTCGCCGCCGCGAAGGAGGCCCGCGCCGCCGGGCTGGAGCACGTCAACCTCGACCTGATCTACGCCACCCCCGGCGAGACCGACGACGACCTGCGCTCCTCCCTCGACGCCGTGCTCGACGCCGGGGTGGACCACGTCTCGGCCTACTCGCTGATCGTCGAGGACGGCACCGCGCTGGCCCGCCGCGTGGCCCGCGGCGAGCTGCCCGCCCCCGACGACGACGTGGCCGCCACGCGCTACGAGATGATCGACGACCGGCTGTCGGAGGCCGGTCTGGGCTGGTACGAGGTGTCGAACTGGGCCCGTTCCGACGATGCGGCCTGCCGGCACAACCTCGGCTACTGGCTGGACGGCGACTGGTGGGGCCTGGGCCCCGGCGCCCACTCCCACCTCGCCGGATCGCGCTGGTGGAACGTCAAGCACCCGGCCCGCTACGCCGCCCGGCTGGCGGAGGGGGAGCCGCCGGAGGCCGACCGCGAGGAGCTCACCGACGCCGAGCGCCACACCGAGCGGGTGATGCTGCGCCTGCGCCTGGCGGAGGGGCTCCCCGTCGATCTGCTGGACGCGGACGGCCGGACGGCGGCCGGCCAGGCGGTGGCCGACGGCCTGCTCGTGCCGGAGGGCGACCGCGTGGTCCTCACCCGCCGCGGCCGCCTGCTGGCCGACGGCGTGGTCCAGTCGCTGCTGGCCGGGGTCGGGGTATGACGCCCGCGACCCCCGTCCCGCGCGCCCGCAGCTCGACCGAGGGCTGCGATGTGTCGCCGGGTCCGGTGGGGGCGGGATGAGCCCGCGGCGGCGCCTGCTGGTCGCGCTCCTCGGGGTCCTCGTGCTGGTGGGAGCGGTGCTCGTGGTCGTCCAGGTGATCGGCAACCGCCCCGCCTCCGTCGATCCCTCCGCCCGGCCCGCGCAGGACGACCCGGGACCGGTGCTGCTCGTGCCGGGCTACGGGGGGTCGCAGGCGAGCCTGGAGCCGCTGGCCGCACGGATCCGCGCCACCGGACGGTCGGCGCAGGTCGTGGCGCTGGAAGGCGAGGGCACCGGTGACCTATCCGCGCAGGTGGACGTGCTCGACGCGGCCGTCGACACCGCGCTGAAGGCGGGCGCGCCGTCGGTGGACGTCGTCGGCTACTCCGCGGGTGGCGTGGTGGCCGGGCTGTGGGTGGCCCGCGACGACGGCGCCGCGAAGGCCCGCCGGGTGGTCACCCTCGGCGCGCCGCTGGCGGGCACGTCGCTCGCTGCCGCGGGGGCGGCGGACCTGCCCAGCGCGTGCCCGGTCGCGTGCCGGCAGCTGGCTCCCGGCAGCTCCCTGCTCGCCGAGCTGGCCCGCGCCCGCGTCGGCACCGCGCTGCCGTGGCTGTCGATCTGGACCACCGACGACCAGACCGTCACCCCGCCCGACTCGGCCCGCCTCGACGGCGCGGTGAACGTGCCGCTGCAGAGCCTGTGCCCCGGCGCGCAGGTGGGCCACGGCAGCCTGCCCCGCGACCCCGCCGTCGCCGGCCTGGTGCTGGAGGGCCTGTCGACGGCCGCGCTCACCTCGACGGGCGACTGCACGACCCTCCGCGCGGCCGGGACCGGCTGAGGCGGCGGGTGGGGGAGCGCCTCCTAGCTCGTGACGTCCTTCGTCGCGAAGTTCGCCCACGCCGCCCCGAACGCGACCACGATGTAGCCCAGCTGCACGAACACCCCTTCGCGGACGGCCCGCCACAGGATGGGGTCGCGGAACAGGTCGATCCAGGCCAGCCAGTGCGTGGTGGGCAGGTAGAACCGGATACCGGCCGCCGCGTCGAGCGGCAGCAGGATCGCACTCACCACGACGAAGGCGAGCACCCCCAGCGCGGCGGCCAGCGGCGAGTCGGTCAGCGTCGAGAAGAACAGCCCGATCGCGCCGATCGCGAGCATGCACAGCGCCAGGTAGCCGACGGTGGCCGCCGTGCGCCCGGCCAGCTGCAGGGGCGTGAGCACCACTCCGGACAGCGACGTGATGCCGCCCGCCCCGCCGACGGCCGCGTCCGCGCCGAACCCGAAAAGCAACACCCCGACGATGTAGCTCGTGATCGTCACGAACACCACGGCGAGCAGCACGAACGCCCCCACCGACACGAGCTTCGCGGTGAGCAGCCGCAACCGCCCGACCGGCCGCACCAGCAGGTAGCGCAGCATGCCGGTGCTGGCCTCGCCCGCGACCGCGTCGCCGGACACCAGGGCGACGGTGATCGGCAGGAACACCGGCAGCACCAGGGCCAGCGCGGCGGCGGGGAACAGCTGCCCGTCGCTCGTCACGGCCGAGAGGAACGCCCCGCCCTGCCCGGGTGCGGGGGCCAGGTTCGTGACGGCCAGCAGCACCGCGACCAGCGCGGGGATCGCGCACAGCAGCACCCAGCACAGCCACACGCGGCGGCGGCGCAGCATCAGCCGGAGCTCGACGCCGATCACGGGTCGACCCGGTCCGAACCGGCACCGGTCAGCTCCAGCACGACCTGTTCCAGGCTCCGTCGTTCCGCGCTCAGCTCGGTGACGGTGATGCCCGCCGCGACGAGCTGCGCGTTGAGGACGCCCGCGTCGGGCGCACGTACGAGCAGGGCGTCGCCGTCGCGGTGCACGACCTGGCCGTTGAGCAGTCCGACCACCGAGCCGGGGTCGGGCGTGCGGACCCGCACGTGGCCGGTGGGGGAGCGCAGGACGTCGAGGTCCTCGGTGAGCACCAGCCGCCCCGCGTCCATCACCCCGACGCGGGTGCAGAGCGCCTCCACCTCGGACAGGAGGTGGCTCGAGAGCACCACCGTCACCCCCGACGCGGACAGCCCCAGCAGCAGCTCGCGCATCTCGCCGATGCCGCGGGGGTCGAGCCCGTTGGTCGGCTCGTCGAGCAGCAGCAGCTCGGGCCCCCGCAGGAGTGCGGCGGCGATGCCGAGACGCTGGCGCATGCCCAGCGAGTAGGCCTTCACGGGGCGGCGGTCCACGCCGGCGAGCCCGACGCGGGCCAGCACGTCCTCGACCCGGGCCTTCCGGTCGCGGCCCCGGCCGCCTCTCCCGGCGGCGTCGAGCAGGCGCAGGTTCGCCCGGCCGGACAGGTGCGGCCACGCGGCGGGGTTCTCCACCAGCGCGCCGACGCGGGGCAGCACGTCGGCGGCGTGGCGGGGCATCGCCCGCCCGAGCAGCTCCACGGAGCCGGACGTCGGGTGCACCAGGCCCAGCAGCATCCGCACGAGCGTCGTCTTGCCGGAGCCGTTGGGGCCGAGCAGTCCGAACCGGACGCCCGCGGGCACGGTGAGGTCGACGCCGTTCACCGCGGTGACCCGGCCGAAGCGCTTGGTGAGGGAGGCCGTCCGGATCACGGTCATGAGGGCCGTCCTCGCGCGGGGAGTTCGAGCAGGGCCTGTTGCAGGACGTCCGCGGCGACGGTGCCGATCAGCAGCGATCCACGCCGCCCGGTGGACCGGACCGCCACCGACAGCAACGGCGTGCCGATCCGCGCCGCGCGTCCGAACGGTACCGGGATCGCCGTCCCCCCGGCCGCCGTCGCGCCGTCGACGGCCCGGTCGGCGACGTCACGGCCGGTCGGGATGAGCACGAACCCGGCCAGCCCGGTGCCGTAGACGCCGACACCCGGCAGGTCGCTGCCCGGGGTACTGGGCAGAGTGAGCCGGGCCCGGCCGGCGAGCCGGGCCGGAGCGGGCGGGGCCCTCAGGTCGCGCAGGGCGCCGCTGAGATCGGCGGCGCTCGCCGTGACGGCCCCGGCTCCCGGCGGCACGACGGGCCGCAGCACCGCGGGATCAGGTGGACCGTCGGTGACCTCCAGCAGCTCGCTGACCAGCAGCGTCGGGCCGGTCCGCGCGGCGATCTCGACGCGCAGCGGCAGCGCCGTGGTGGGGTCGGCCCAGATGTCGACGCGTCCGACCGTCGTGTCCGGATCGGTGGGGACGAGCCGGATGCCCGCGGCGTCCCGGCCGGCGATGCGACGGGCCGGGATCGCCGTCACCGGGTCGCCGGGGGCGAGTCCGAGCATGCGGCGGGCGAGGTCGGGGGGCAGCAGGTCGCCGGCGCGCGGGAGCCGCAGCGGGGCCTGGCCGAGGACGCGGGTGAGCTGGTTGCCGCCGAAGTCCCACACGTACTCCGCGGCGCCCAGGTGGTAGGTGTCGCGCTCGCTGTCGCCCAGCGCCCCGGTCAGCTGGTCGGCGCGCCAGCGGTCGGCGCCGGCGACGTAGCTGCGGATCCGGGTCGTGGTGGTCAGCAGCGTGGTGACCGACTCGAGCTGCGGGATCTCCGGGAGCCCGAGCCGGCCGCTGGCCTCGGCGTACCCGACGTACGGCGGGACCTCCGCGCGGATGCACCGGCGCAGGGCCTCGGCATCCACGTCGAGGGCGGCCGCGGGCAGCTGCACGGCGCTCACGCCGACGATCGCCGCGGCACCGGCCGCGACCAGCAGCCAGCGCCGGCTGAAGCGTTGCCCGGCCATGTGACCCCACGATGCCACCGTGGTGGTGTGGATAGTGTTCAGTTCAACCTTTTCGTGCGGAGCCACGCCCGGCCGCGCGGCGAGAGCCGGTAGCCCACCTCCAGGCTCTCGGTCAGTCCCAGCTCCTTGAGCTTGCGCACGTCGCGCTTGAACGGGAGCGTCTCCAGGCCCAGGCCGGCCGCGAGGTCCGGGGCGCGGACGCCGGGGTTCCCGGCGATGAGGTCGAGCACCGCGGCCGTCCACGGTCCGCGCTTCGACGCGCGGTCGAGCCGGGCCAGGCGCTCGGCGATCTCAGCGCGGGCGGTGGCCGAGAGCCGGGCCTTCGCGCGCAGTGCCACGCGCGGGTCCGGCCCGGCCAGGCGCACCGCCACGCGGTAGAGCTGGTTCTCCCCGACCTGGGCGGCGCGCAGCGCGTCGAGGTCGGCGAACCCGGCCGCCTCGGCGTCGTCGGGGGTGAGGTCGCCCGCGTCCACCGGGTCGACGGCCGTGAACTCCAGCACTCCGACGGGCGTGCGCTGCGTACCCCCGACGAGCACGCGCGGCCGCTCCCAGCGGCGGAACAGCAGCGTGACGGTGCCGGCGGCGATCGCGTGGAGGGTCGTGAGACGGATCTGCACGCGGGGCATTCTCCACACCGAACACATAGAATGGGGCGATGAACGCCGACGAGCGCCGCTTCGCGGTCCTGCGCGCGATCGTCGCCGACTACGTCTCCACCCAGGAGCCCGTCGGCTCCAAGATGATCGTCGACCGCCACAACCTCGGGGTCTCCAGCGCCACCGTCCGCAACGACATGGCCGTGCTGGAGGAGGACGGGCTCATCGCCCAGCCCCACACCAGTGCCGGCCGGGTGCCCACCGACAAGGGCTACCGGCTGTTCGTCGACCGGTTGGCGCAGGTCAAGCCGCTCTCGTCCGCGGAGAAGCGGGCCGTGCAGGCCTTCCTCGACGGTGCGGTGGACCTCGACGACGTGCTGCGCCGCAGCGTCCGGCTGCTCGCCCAGCTCACCCGCCAGGTCGCCGTCGTGCAGTACCCCACGCTCACCCGCTCCACCGTGCGGCACTGCGAGGTGGTCGCGCTGACGCCGGCCCGGCTGATGCTGGTGCTCATCACCGACAGCGGCCGCGTCGACCAGCGCGTCGTCGATCTCGGGCAGGTGCTGTCCGACTCCGACGTCGGCGAGATCCGCACCCTCATCAACGGCGCGCTGTCGGGCCGCCCGCTCGCCGCGGCGTCCGTCGCCGTGGCCGACCTGCCCGAGACCGCGCCCGCGGCGTTGCGCGACGTCGTCACCACCCTGGCCACGGTGCTGATCGAGACGCTCGTCGAGCATCCCGAGGAGCGGCTGGTGCTGGGCGGCACCGGCAACCTCACCCGCAACGCCGCCGACTTCCCCGGCTCCCTGCGCCAGGTCCTCGAGACGCTGGAGGAGCAGGTCGTCGTGCTCAAGCTGCTCGCGTCCGCACAGGACCCGGGCACGGTCACGGTCCGGATCGGCGGCGAGAACGAGGCCGAGGAGATGCGTGACACCTCCGTGCTGTCGATCGGCTACGGCGCGGGCACGGTGTTGGGGGGAATGGGCGTGGTCGGGCCCACCCGGATGGACTATCCGGGTTCCATCGCGGCGGTGCATGCCGTCGCCCGTTACGTGGGTGAGATCCTGGCCGGGCGCTGAGCGGAGCTTGCGGAGCGACAATCGGCACAGCTTGTACTGCAGACGACTTTCTGAGCGAGAAGGATCATGGGGAACGCGCGAGTGGCACGGGACTACTACGGCACCTTGGGCGTCGCACAGGACGCAGGGGCCGACGAGATCAAGCGGGCCTACCGGAGGCTCGCGCGCGAGCTGCATCCCGACGTCAACCCGGATCCGGCCGCGCAGGAGCGGTTCGCCGAGATCAGCGCGGCCTACGAGGTGCTCTCGGACCCCGAGAAGCGGCGCATCGTGGACCTCGGCGGTGATCCGCTGGGCAACGGTGGCGGTGGTGGCGGCGGGGGCGACCCGTTCAGCCAGTTCGGCTTCGGCGACATCATGGACGCCTTCTTCGGCGGCCAGGGCGGGGGCGGCGGTCGTGGGCGGGGCCCGCGCAGCCGCGTGCAGCCCGGCGCCGACGCGCTGATCCGGATGACGCTCACGCTCGAGGACTGCGCCACCGGTGTCACCCGCGACCTCGCGGTCGACACCGCCGTCCTGTGCACCGAGTGCACCGGTTCGGGCTGCGCCCCCGGCAGCGCCCCGTCCATGTGCGACATCTGCAACGGCCGCGGCGAGGTGCAGAGCGTCCAGCGCTCGTTCCTGGGCCAGGTCGTCACGTCGCGGGTGTGCCCGCAGTGCCGCGGCTTCGGCGAGGTCATCCCCGACCCGTGCCGCCAGTGCGGCGGCGACGGGCGCGTGCGCTCGCGGCGCACCGTCGGCGTGCGCATCCCGGCCGGCGTGGCCGACGGCATGCGCGTGCGGCTGGCCGGGCAGGGCGAGGTCGGTTCCGGCGGCGGGCCCGCCGGCGACCTGTACGTGGAGGTCGAGGAGGAGCCGCACGAGCTGTTCACCCGCGACGGCGCCGACCTGCACTGCACCGTCGCCCTCCCGATGACGGCCGCCGCGCTGGGCACCACGCTGCCGCTGCCCACCCTCGACGGCACCGACGAGCTGCACGTCGACGCGGGCACCCAGGCCGGCACCGTCAAGACGCTGCGCGGCAAGGGCATGCCCCGGCTGCGCTCCACCGGCCGCGTCGACGGCTACGGCGACCTGATGGTGCACATCGACGTCGCGGTGCCCACGGCCCTGACCAAGGAGCAGACGGACCTGCTGCGCCAGCTGGCGGCGCTCCGGGGTGAGGAGCAGCCGGATCTGGTCGGCGGCAACCGCAACGGCCACGGCATCTTCTCCAAGCTGCGCGACAGCTTCGGTCGCTGAGCCACCTCCGACGAGCGGCACTCCCGTCGGATAGGTTCCGACGAATGTGCCGTTCGTCTGACCGGGTTCCGGGGGTGCGGTGAGTACCGCACCGCTGTTCCTCGTCCCGGTCCTCCCCTCCTCCGGATCGCTTCTGCTCGACGGGGCGGAGGGGCGGCATGCCGCCACCGTCAAGCGGTTGCGGGCGGGGGAGGCCGTGCTGCTCGCCGACGGCCGGGGCGGGCTCGCGCACGGCGTCGTCGCGTCCACGGGTCGGGACACGGTCACCGTCACCATCGAGGCGCGGGAGGACCTCGCACCCCCCGCGCCGCGCGTGCTCCTGGCGCAGGCGCTGGTCAAGGGGGACCGGGGCGAGCTGGCCGTCGAGCTCGCCACCGAGGCCGGGGTGGACGGGATCCTGCCCTGGCGGGCCGCCCGCTGCGTCGCGCGCTGGGAGGACGGGCCCCGCGGTGACAAGGCGCTCGCGAAATGGCGCTCCACGGTGCGCGAGGCCGCCAAGCAGGCCCGGCGGCCGTGGCTGCCGGAGGTGGAGGAGCCCGTCTCGACGCCGGCGCTGGCCCGGCGGGTCGCCGAGGTGGCGTGCGCGCTCGTGCTGCACGAGGCCGCCACCGACCACCTCGCCGACGTCGCCCTGCCCGCGGAGGGCGACGTGCTGCTCGTCGTCGGGCCCGAGGGCGGGGTGTCCGACGAGGAGATCGCCGCGCTCGTGGGGGCGGGCGCGCGGCCCGTCCGGCTGGGGCCCGAGGTGCTCCGCGCGTCGACCGCGGCCGCCGTGGCCCTCGGCGCGATCGGGGTGCTGACCGGCCGCTGGTCCTGATGCCCGCCTCCGTCGTCCGTTCGGGCGTGTCGATGTGCCGACCAGGCGGAATCCTCGGCGAGTCGGATATCGACCGGGTGATGGCGATGAATGTTCCGCGGCGGATGGGGATATCGTCTGCGCTGTTCCGGCCGCGTGAGTGTCCGGAGTGGATCGTGGGCGTTCGCGCCCGCGGGGCCGCCGGAGAGTCCCCCTCGTCCGGCGGAGCCACGTCGCGGTGCTTGTCCCCCCACAGCCACCGCGACGTGGCAACCCCCGGGGTTCTTGACAGGATCGCTCCATGACTCGCCGTGGCCTCCTGGGCCGGCTCGCCTCCCTCCTGGCCCTCCCGGCCGCCCTGGCCGCCTGCTCCGTCGCCACCCCGGCGCCGGCGCCCGGCGTCAGCGGCCCCCGCAGGATCACCTACGGGAGCCACCCCAGCCAGTTCGGTGAGCTGACGCTGCCCGCGGGGGCCGTGCGCGGGGTCGCGGTCGTCGTGCACGGCGGGTTCTGGCGGCAGAGCTACGGGCTGGAGCTGGGTCGCCCGCTGGCCGCCGACCTCGCCAACCGGGGCCTGGCGGCGTGGAACATCGAGTACCGGCGCGTCGCCGCGGGGAGCGCAGGCGGACCGCGCATCGACACGGAGGACGGCGGTTGGACGGCCACCTTCGACGACGTGGCGGCGGCGATCGACCTGCTGGCCGCGCAGTCCCTCCCGCTGGACCGCGTCGTCGCGATCGGGCACTCCGCGGGCGGCCAGCTCGTCGGCTGGGCCGCGGCGCGCCCCGGGCTGCCCGCGGGCACCCCGGGCGCGTCGCCGAAGGTGCGGCTGCGGGGTGCGGTGGCGCAGGCCGGCGTGATGGACCTCGTCGACGCCTCCCGGCAGGGCGTCGGGAGCGGCGCGGTGGAGGACCTGATGGGCGGCTCGCCCACCGCCGTTCCCGACCGCTACGCGTTGGCGTCGCCGATCGCGCGCCTGCCGATCGGGGTGCCGGTCACGTGCGTCCACGGCACGGAGGACGGCAACGTGCCGCTGCGGCAGTCGCAGCGCTTCACCGCGGCCTCGGGGGACCGGCTGGTCACCATCGACGGCGCCGACCACTTCGCCCTCATCGACCCCACCACCGACGCCTGGCGTGTCTGCCGCGACGCGGCGGACGCCATACTCGCCTGATGTTGGTCACCGCCGCCGGCTCCGCCCTGCTCCTCGTCGACTTCCAGCAACGCCTCATGCCCGCCATCCACGATGGTGACGCCGTGGTCGCCAACGCGGTGCGGCTCGCGGAGGGAGCGGGCCTGCTGCAGGTGCCGGTGTGCGCCACCGAGCAGAACCCGACCGGTCTCGGCCCGACGGTCGAGGCGCTGGCCGCCTACCCGCAGATGGTGCTGCCGAAGATGTCGTTCGGTGCGGCGGGGGAGCCGGGGTTCGCGACGCTGCTCCCGCCCAACACCGAGGAGATCGTGGTGGCGGGCTGCGAGGCCCACGTCTGCGTGCTGCAGACCGTGCTCGGGCTGCTCGCCGCCCGGCACCGCGTGCTGGTCGTCGCCGACGCGATCGGCTCCCGCGTGCCGTCGAACAAGGACGCGGCCGTCGACCGGATGGTGCGCCACGGCGCCGAGATCGTCACCACCGAGATGGTGCTGTTCGAGTGGCTCCGCGACGCCCACCACCCGCAGTTCAGAGCGGTTCACAAGCTGATCAGGTGATCCCCGTGCGCGGATGACGGTGTTCCCACCCTGATATCCGCTCACGACCTCCGTCTCGTCCGGCACCGACGTCGTCCACGACGCCTACGCGCTCACCTGAGCGACGGCAGCGGCTTGCGGAAAAGCCAGGCGTCGAGCAGGTCCGCGACGTCGGACCCGGCGAGCGCCGCGAACTGCTCGGTCGCCACCGTGCCGTGCCGGTGCCGATCGGCCCAGGCCCGCACCAGCGCGAAGAACCGCTCGTCCCCGGTCCGGGTGCGCAGGGCGTGCAGCGTCAGCGCGCCGCGCTTGTAGACGCGCTGGTCGAACAGGCGGGCCACGCCGGGGTCGGCGATCACGATGTCAGCGGGCTGGGCCGCCACCACCGCGTACCACTCGCGGGCGTGCGAGGTGGCCGTGCGTTCGCCGACCGACTCCGACCACAGCCACTCCGCGTACGTCGCGAAGCCCTCGTTGAGCCAGATGTGGCTCCAGTCGGCGATCGTCAGGCTGTTGCCGAACCACTGGTGCGCCAGCTCGTGCACGACGAGCCGCTCGTGGGTGCGCTTCCCGTCGATGTGGTTGGCGCCGAAGATCGCCATGCCCTGGGCCTCGATGGGGTCGTCGAGGTCGTCGTCGGTGACCACCAGCTGGTAGTTGCCGAACGGGTACGGGCCGAAGAAGCCCTCCAGCACCTTCATGATCTTGCCGTGCCGGCCGAGGTCGTGGGCGGCGGTGCGGCGCAGGCGACCCGGGACGGCGGCGGTCTGCGGCAGCTTGCCCGGGGCGAGGGTGATCTCCTCGTACTGCCCGATCTGGACGCTCACGAGGTAGCTCGCGGTGGGCTCGGGACGCTGGTAGACCCAGGTCCGGGTGCTGCCCGAGCGTCGCCGTGACGTGAGCACCCCGGTGGCGAGCACGGCGTACGGAGCGTCGGCGGTGATCGTGATGCTGTAGGTCGCCTTGTCCGACGGGTGGTCGTTGCACGGGAACCACGACGGTGCGCCGATCGGCTGGCTCGCCACCAGCGAACCGTTGGTCAGCTCGTCCCAGCCGACGTCGCCCCACCGGCTCGACACCGGCCGCGGGTTGCCGACGTAACGCACCTCGACGGTGAACGTCGCGCCGTCGGCGATCGGGCGGGCGGGCGTGACGCGCAGCTTGCCGCCGCGGTGGCTGAACGTCGCGGCGCGGCCGTCGACCGTCACCCGCGGCACCTTGAACGGGCCCAGGTCCAGCGAGAACCGGGTCAACGGCCGATCGGCCACGGCCGTGAGCACGGTGCGGCCGGTCAGCCGGTTGGGGCCGACCTTGTAGCCCAGCTCCAGGTCGTAGTGCTCGGCGTGGTAGCCGTCGTTGCCGTGGTGGGGCAGGTAGGGGTCCGGTGTCACCCGCGGGCCGGCCAGGACGTGATCGGGTTGCCCAGCCAGCGGGTGTCGGCGGGCACCGCGTCGCCGCGGGTCACGAGCGAGCCGGGGCCCACCGTGGTGCGCGCACCGATGCCGGCGCCGGGCAGCACGATGCCGTTCGGGCCGAGGGTGGCGCCCTCGTCGAGGCGAACGGTGTCCATGCTCATGATCCGATCATGGAACAGGTGGGTCTGCACGACGCAGCCCCGGTTGACCGTCGCACCGTCACCCAGGTGGACCAGGTCCGACTCGGGCAGCCAGTAGCTCTCCAGCCACACCCCCCGCCCGATCGACGCGCCCATCGTGCGCAGCCAGCCGGTGAGCACGGGCGTGCCCGCGGCCGGGCCGACGAGCCACGGCACGGCCAGCAGTTCGACGAACATGTCGGCCAGCTCTCCGCGCCAGACGAACGAGCTCCAGAGCGGGTGCGAGATGGCGCGCAGCCGCCCGACCAGCGCCCACTTCGCGAGCGACGTGACGAGCGCCGCGACCACCCCGGTCGCGAGCAGGAACGGCCCGGCCAGCACGGCGGCGAGCAGCCAGTCGCCCAGGGAGACGAGGGCGGCCACCACCAGCACCGCCAGCGCCGCGGAGACCATCAGCGGCAGCACGCGGCACAGCTCCACCAGCCCGCGCGCGACCTTGAGCCGGCGCGGCGGGTGGTAGGTGCGGCTCGTGTCGGAGCGTTCCACCGCGCGGCGCAGCGGCATCGGGGGCAGGCCCAGGTAGGACGAGCCCTTCTTGGCCTTGCGCGGGGTGGACGACAGCACGCCGATGAGGCCGTGCTTGGGCACCGACCGGCCCGGCGCGGTCATGCCGGAGTTGCCCAGGAACGCCTGCTTGCCGACCCGTGACGGGGCCACGTGCAGCCAGCCGCCGCGCAGCTCGTAGGTGCCGACCATCGTGTCGTCGGCCAGGAACGCACCGTCGTCGACGGTGGTCATCCTCGGCAACGCGATCACCGTGGACGCCTCGACGTCGCGGCCGATCCTCGCACCCAGCAGCCGCAGCCAGGTGGGCGTGGCGAGGCTCGCGTAGAGCGGGTAGAGCCCGACGCGCGCGAGACCCATCAGGCGCTCGGTGGTCCAGACCTGCCAGCCGACGCGGCCGTGCACGGGGTGGTAGCCCTCGACCATGCCGACGCCGAGCAGCCGCACGCCGCCGAGCACCAGCAGGGCGTAGGTGAGCAGGTAGGCCAGCGTCGCGAGCGGCACCAGGGCCAGCGCGGCGCCGACGTCCGGCAGCGCGGTGGCGAGCAGTGCCACGCCGGGCACGGCGGCGATCGCCGGCAGCAGCCCCAGCAGCGTCGACGTCGCGCCGTACGCCGCCACCCAGAACCGCGAGTGCGCCGGGCGGTCGGCGGGCCAGGTCAGGGCGCTCTTGCCGGTGCGCGCGGCGGGGGAGCCCGCCCAGCGCTGCCCGGCAGGCACCGCGCCGCGCACGGTCGATCCGGCCACGACCTCGGCTCCCCGGCCGATCCGGGCGCCGGGCATCAGCGTGCTGCGGGACCCGACGCGGGCGCCGGCGCCGATGCGGATCTTGCCGATGTGGACGGTGTCGCCGTCGACCCAGTGGCCCGCGAGGTCCACCTCGGGCTCGACGGCGGCGCCGCGTCCGAGCTTGAGCAGGCCGGTGACCGGAGGGGCGGAGTGCAGGTCGACGTCGCCGCTGATCCGCGCGCCGAGCAGCCGGGCGTAGCGGGTGGTCCAGGACGCGGCGGAGACCCCGGTGGCGCCGGACAGCTCCGCGAGCCGTTCGGCCGTCCACAGCCGCAGGTGCACCGGGCCGCCGCGGGGGTAGCGGCCGGGCCGGACGCCGCGCAGCAGCAGCCGGGCGCCCGCGGCCGCGACGCCGATGCGGCCGGCCGGGCTGAAGAACACGACCCACCCCAGCGCGAGCGCCCACCAGGGCAGCGTCGGAGCGGCCGGGAGCACACCGGTGACGGCGCCCAGGGTGGACAGCGCGGCCGCGAGGGTGGTCCAGCGCAGCCCGACCAGCGCCAGGACCGGCGCCATCAGCAGGGCCTGCAGGAACCCGGTGCGGCGCGGGGTGGGGGCGACGTCGCGACGGGTGGTGGTGACGCCGCTCAGGGCGTCGAGCTGCGCGGCGAGGGCACCCAGCGTGGGGTGCAGGTAGAGGTCGTTGACCGACATCTGCGGGTGCCGGGTGCGGATCACCGCGACGAGCTGGGCGGCGGTGAGGCTGCCGCCGCCGTGGGTGAAGAAGTCGGCGTCCGGGCTGCTCACCGACACCCCGAGGATCTCGGCCCAGCCCTCGGCGAGCCACGCCTCGGTCGGCGTGAGCGCGTCGGTGTGTGCAGAGCCTGTGGTGAGTGGCCACGGCAGGGCGTCGCGGTCGACCTTCCCGGACGTGCGGGTCGGCAGCTCGTCCACGACGGCGACGAGCGGGACCATCGAGGACGGCAGCTGGTCGCGCAGCGCGCGGGCGGCGCCGTCGGCGTCGAACTCGGGGGTGGCGGGGGCGACGTAGCCGATCAGGACCTGGTTGCCGGCCTTCGTGCGGCGGATCGCGGCGGCGGCGCCCCGGACGCCGGGCAGCGCCTGCAGCGCCGCGTCGACCTCGCCGAGCTCGATCCGGCGCCCGCCCAGCTTGACCTGCTCGTCGGCGCGGCCCAGGAACAGCAGCCCGGCCTCCTCGGCGCGCACGACGTCGCCGCTGCGGTAGGCGCGGTCCCAGCCCATCGACGGCAGTGGCGCGAACCTGGCGGCGTCCTTCTCGGGATCGAGGTAGCGGGCCAGCCCGACCCCGCCGATCACGAGCTCGCCCTGCTCGCCCATGGCCACGGGCTCGCCCGCGGCGTCGACGACGACGAGGTCCCATCCGTCGAGCGGCAGGCCGATGCGGACGGGGCCCTGACCGGTCAGCGGCGCGGCGCAGGCGACGACGGTGGCCTCGGTGGGGCCGTAGGTGTTCCAGACCTCCCGGCCCTCGACGGCCACGCGCTCGGCCAGCTCGGGCGGGCACGCCTCGCCGCCGAAGATCATCAGGCGGACGTCCTCCAGCGCCTCGGTGGGCCACAGCGCCGCGAGCGTGGGCACGGTGGAGACGACGCTGATCTGCTGGGCCTCCAGCCACGGCCCGAGGTCGACGCCGGTGCGCACCAGCGACCGCGGCGCCGGCACCAGGCACGCGCCGCTGCGCCAGGCCAGCCACATCTCCTCGCAGGAGGCGTCGAACGCCACCGACAGGCCCGCGAGCACGCGGTCGCCGGGGCCGAGGGGCTCGTCCGGCAGGAACAGGTTCGCCTCCGCATCGACGAACGCCGCCGCGGACCGGTGGCTCACGGCCACGCCCTTGGGCGTGCCGGTGGAGCCCGAGGTGAAGATGATCCACGCGTCGTCGCCGGGGCCGGGGCGCGCGGGCTGGCCGATGGGCGCGGTGAGCATGCGCAGGCCGCCGTCGTCGACGATCCCGCAGACCCCGGCCTCGCCGAACACGAGCGCGGCGCGCTCCTCGGGGTCGTCGGCGTCGACCGGGACGTAGGCCGCGCCCGCGGCGAGCACGGCCAGGATCGCGACGTAGAGGTCGGCGGTGCCCGAGGAGATCCGGATGCCGACCCGGTCGCCGACGCCGATCCCGGCGGCCACCAGCGTGGCGCGCAGCGTCTCGACCTCGACGGCGAGCTCGGCGTAGGTGAGCAGCACGTCGCCGGCGTCGATCGCGGGGTCGTGGGGGTGGCGGGCCGCCGTCTCCGTGACGATGTCGAGCAGGGTCCGGGCGGGGGCGGCGGGGCCCGCCGTGAAGCGGGCAGGCGCAAGCGGGCTCGGGGTGATCGCGAGGGTCAAGGAACTCCGCACCTTCTGATGCACGCTCGCGTCGTTGGGGGCCCGGGACGCGGTCTACCGGCGTTGATGGACGGTAAACGCTACATGACCGGCGCGTCTCGGGTTGGTGTCGGGATTCACCCGGTGTCGGAGCGCAGAAGTAAAGGTCGGCGCACTGTCGGTGTGCCGCGGTAACATGTGGACGTCCCACTACCAGAGGTAGAAAGCAGGCGGCTGAACCCTTGACCGGTACCGAGCCCGGCCCCGCATCGAGCAGGGTGCAGTCCCGTATGGCCGTTCCCGATGCCGCGTTGCTGGCGCTGCTGGGCTCGCGCGACGAGAGTCTCCGCGCGGCCGAGGACATGCTCACCGCCGACGTCCACGTCCGCGGCAACGAGCTCACCCTCTCCGGCACCCCCGCCGACGTCGCCTTCGCCGAGCGCGTGTTCGCCGAGCTGATCGCCCTGGCCGAGCGCGGCCAGCAGGTCACCGCCGACGCCGTGCGGCGCACCGTCGAGATGCTGGGCGCCGGTGCCGAGCGCCTGGGCGAGTCCCCCGCCGAGGTGCTGTCGCTGGACATCCTGTCGCGGCGCGGCAAGACCATCCGGCCCAAGACGCTCAACCAGAAGCGCTACGTCGACGCGATCGACCACCACACCATCGTCTTCGGCATCGGCCCGGCGGGCACCGGCAAGACCTACCTCGCCATGGCCAAGGCCGTGCAAGCGCTGCAGAACAAGCTGGTCAACCGCATCATCCTCACCCGCCCGGCCGTCGAGGCGGGGGAGCGGCTGGGGTATCTGCCCGGCACCCTGTTCGAGAAGATCGACCCGTACCTGCGCCCGCTCTACGACGCGTTGCACGACATGATCGACCCCGAGTCCATCCCGAAGCTGATGGCCGCGGGCACCATCGAGGTGGCGCCACTGGCCTACATGCGCGGCCGCACGTTGAACGACGCGTTCATCATCCTCGACGAGGCGCAGAACACCACGCCCGAGCAGATGAAGATGTTCCTGACGCGCCTGGGCTTCGGCTCGAAGATCGTGGTCACCGGTGACGTCACGCAGGTCGACCTGCCCGGCGGCGGCACCCGGTCGGGGTTGCACGTGGTGCGCGAGATCCTCGACGGGGTCGACGACGTGCACTTCTCGGCGCTGTCGAGCCAGGACGTCGTGCGCCACCGGCTGGTGGCCGACATCGTCGACGCCTACTCCCGCTGGGACGCCGACAACGAGCGGCCCAACCTGCGCTCGGCCGCCCCCCGCAACGGCCCCCCGCAGGACCGCCGCGCGCGCCGCCGCTAGACCGGATCGTGTGCGGTTCGGTCGGTGCTGATCGCGGACCCGTGTGTGCGGTGATCGCCGCCCGCCGCACCGCAACGCCCTCCGGGGGGCGCTGGTGCGCGGCGGCCGGTGATCATTACCCGGACGGTGGCCGTCAGCTCGTGGGGACCCGGTCCAGGAAGCCGTACACGGACCGGATCCGGCCCTCCTCGTCCGTCACGGCCACGTCGAAGCCGGCGATCGGGGCCGCGCCCGCGCCCTCCGGGCCCAGTTCCCAGGTGAAGCGGGCCTGGTCGTGGTGGCCGTCCACCGGGCCGGCCAGCCGGAACCGGAAGCCCGGGAACCGGTCCTGCACCGCCGCGATGGTGGCGTCGAGGGCGTCGTGCCCGCCGGCGTCGGCGAGCGGATCGACGTAACGGGCGTCGGGGGTGAACAGGTCGGCCACCGCCGCCTTGCGGGCGGCGGGGTCGGTCTCGTTCCAGGTGGCGATGTAGCGGGTGGCCAGGTCCTCGTATGTGGTCATGGGAGGAGCCTGGCCGCCCGAGGTAATCCCCGCGATTACCTCACGGGTAAGGCTCGCAGGGCAGCGGCCGTCGTCTCGTCCTCGGGGTAGAAGGCCTCGATCGCCAGCTCGGACACGGTGACGTCGAGCGGGGTGCCGAAGACCGTGGTGGTGCTGAAGAAGGCCAGTTCCGTGTCGCCGCGCCGGTAGATCAACGGCACCACCAGGGTCGGCGGCGGTTCCGGAGCGGCCCCGCCGAGGTAGGACCCCAGTTCGGTCAGCAGCTCGGCCAGCACGGCGTCGCCGGTCGAGTCGACGTCACGGCGCAGGCGCGCCAGCAGGTGCGCACGCCAGGCCCCGAGGTTCGCGATCCGGGGCGCCATCCCGTCGGGGTGCAGGCTCAGCCGCAGCACGTTGACGGGCGGCTCCAGCAGGTGGGTGGCGCAGCCCTCGATGAGCACGCCGATGGCCGGGTTCGCCGCCACCATCTCCCAGTGCCGGTCGACCACCACCGCCGGATAGGGCTGGTGCGCGGCCAGCACCCGCTCGATCGCCTCGTTCACCGCGGCCATCGGCGGCGCGTCGAGACCGTGCTCGGGGTAGGCCGGGGCGAACCCGCCGGCGAGCAGCAACGCGTTCCGTTCGCGCAGCGGGATGTCGAGGTGCTCCGAGAGGTGGATCAGCATCTGGCTGCTGGGCTTCGACCGGCCCGTCTCGATGAAGCTCAGGTGCCGCGACGAGACGTCGGCGGCGACGGCCAGATCGAGCTGGCTCAGCCGCCGGCGCTGCCGCCAGGACCGCACCAGCTCCCCGACGGCCGTCACAGGTAGCGGTCCAGCAGCTCGTTGCGGAACGTGCCGGTCGGGTCGTTCTGCCGCAGGTACGCCGCCGCCTCGGGCAGGTGCGGCCACAGCTCGCGGACCCGTCCGGGATCGGTGGAGAACACCTTCCCCCAGTGCGGACGGGCCGCGAACGGCTCCAGCACCCGCTCCACCTCGGCGACGACGGGTGCGACGCGCGCCGCGTCGGCGATCCACGTGAAGTGCAGCGCGGCGCTGTCGCGGCCCTGCGCGGCCGACAGCCACAGGTCGTCGGCGGCGATGGAGCGGACCTCCGACACCAGCAGCACCGACGAGATCCGGTCGCGGATGTCGTCCAGGGCGTGCAGCGCCTCGACGACGGTCCCCCGCGGCACGAGGTACTCCGACTGCAGCTCGTCGCCGTTGCTCGGCGTGAACGCCAGCCGGAAGTGCGGCAGCCCCCCGAACCACGGCACCGCGACGCCACCCTGCCGCGTGGCGTGTGCGGGATCGACGCCGCGGACCATGTGGCGCGGGCCGTCGGCGGGGGTGGTGCCGAGCCACTTCTCGGGTACAGGATCCGAGTCGGCGCGCTGCTTCACCCACACCTGCTCGAACCCCGCGCCCTCCCAGTAGGTGAACAGACTGACGCTGTAGGCCGCGGCGAGGGCGTCGCCGGCCGCGTCCAGGGGCAGTCCCTCGTACACGGTCTGCCGGATGTCGAACGTCGGCTGGACGTCGAGGGTCAGCGCCGTGACCACGCCCAGCGCGCCCAGCGCCACGACCGATCCGGGGAACCCGGGCTCGCCGCGCCGCACGGTGCGGAGCGTCCCGTCCGCCCCGACCAGCTCGATCGCCGAGACGGCCGTCGCGAGGATCCCGAGCCCGTCCCCGGATCCGTGGGTGCCCGTCGAGCACGCGCCCGCCACCGAGATGTGGGGCAGCGACCCCGTGTTGTGCAGCGCCAGCCCGGCCGCGTGCAGGGGGTCCATCAGCTCGCCGTAGCGGGTGCCGGCCGACACCCGGACACTGTCTGCGCCGATCTCGAGCACCGGCGGGAGCCCGGCGACCGACACCAGGTCGCCCGTGGTGTCGGCGATGCGGTTGAACGAGTGACCCGTGCCGAGCACACGCAGGTGGTCACTCGCGGCCACCAGCTCCTGCAGCTGCTCGACCGTGGCGGGACGGTGGAAGCGCTGCGCAGCGAAGGTGACGTTGCCGGCCCAGTTGGTCACATCTGCCATGGCACTAGTCTTAAGGCATGTCGATCGAGGTGTACAACGAGTCGGGCGTGAGCATCGACGCCGGGCTGATCTCCTCGGTCGCCCGCTTCGCCCTCGACGCGCTGCGCGTCAGCCCCGCCGCCGAGCTGTCGATCCTCGCCGTCACCACCGACGCGATGAGCGAGCTGCACGAGCGCTGGATGGACGAGCCGGGCCCCACCGACGTCATGTCGTTCCCGATGGACGAGCTGGCCGACGAGTCGCGCCGCCCCGACGCCCCCGACATGGGCCCGGCGCTGCTCGGCGACATCGTGCTCTGCCCGGAGTTCGCGGCCGGGCAGGCGAAGACCGCGGGCCACGGCCTCGACGACGAGCTGCACCTGCTCACCGTCCACGGCGTGCTGCACCTGCTGGGCTACGACCACGCCGAGCCCGAGGAGGAGCGTGAGATGTTCGGGCTGCAGACCACGCTGCTCACCGACTGGCGGACCGGGCGCGAGCAGGCCGCCGCCGCGGAGGCGCAGCGGCGCAGCGACTCCGCCGTGCTGGGCGCGGTCGGCCTCGAGGACAGTTGAGGCTCCGGTCATGAACGGCACCCCATGATCTCCGTCGGGCCGCTGATCGTCATCGCCGTCCTGCTCGTCCCCCTCGCCGGGCTGTTCGCGGCGGCCGACGCCGCACTCAACTCCGTGTCGCGCGCCCGGGTGGAGGCCCTGGTGCGCACGGGCCGGGCGGGCTCGCGGGCCCTCGCCGCCGTGGTGGCCGACCGGCCGCGGCACGTCAACCTGCTCCTGCTGCTGCGCCTCGCCTCGGAGACCGCGGCCACCGTGCTGCTCACCGTGGCGCTCGTGACGACGATGCGCACCGTCTGGGCGGGCGCGCTCACCGCCGGGGCGATCATGCTCGTCGTGTCCTACGTGCTCATCGGCGTCGGGCCGCGCACCCTGGGCCGCCAGCACCCCTACCGCGTCGGAATGCTCGTCGCGGCGCCGATCCGCGCGCTGGCCACGCTGCTCGGGCCGTTGACGAAGCTGCTGATCCTGGTCGGCAACGCGATCACCCCCGGCCAGGGCTTCCGGCAGGGCCCGTTCTCGTCCGAGGTGGAGCTGCGCGAGCTGGTGGACATGGCCAGCACCAGCGGCGTCGTCGACGAGGACGAGCGGCAGATGATCCACTCGGTGTTCGAGCTGGGCGACACGCTCGTGCGCGAGGTGATGGTGCCCCGGCCCGACGTCGTCTGGATCGAGCGCGACACCCCCATCGACAAGGTGCTGCGCCTCGCCCTGAAGAGCGGCTACTCCCGCATCCCGGTGCTGGGCGAGAGCATCGACGACATCATCGGCGTCGCCTACCTCAAGGACATCGTGCGGGCCCAGGCCGAGGTCGTCGACGGGCCGCCCGCCGCCCTGCACACCGTGATGCGGCCCGCCGCGTTCGTGCCCGACAGCAAGCGCGTCGACGAGCTGCTCAAGGAGATGCAGGCCGCCCGCAACCACATGGCCATCGTCGTGGACGAGTACGGCGGCACCGCGGGCGTCGTCACGATCGAGGACATCCTGGAGGAGATCGTCGGTGAGATCACCGACGAGTACGACTCCGACGAGGTACCCGACGTGCAGGAGCTCGACGGCCGTAGGATCAGGGTGTCGGCGCGGTTGCCGGTGGAGGACCTCGCGGAGCTGTTCCCCGGCGTCGACGGCGAGGCCAGCCCGCTCACCGAGGTGATCGCGACGGCCGACGTCGACACGGTGGGCGGGCTGCTGGCCCAGCAGCTCGGCAAGGTCCCGCTGCCGGGGGCCACCACCGAGGTCGCCGGCCTGCGGCTGCTGGCCGAGGGCGGCAAGGACGCACGGGGACGGATCCGCATCACGTCGGTGCTGGTCGATCCGATCCCGGATGAGAACGTGACAGTCGAGGAGACCGACGTCGAACGCATGGAGGAGAGCGATGTCCGCGGCTGACCCCGAAGACCAGAAGATCGTGACGCTGGCGCGCTCGTCGCGTGCGCGCACCGGAGCCGCCGAGGGCGCCGCGGTCCGCGACACCGACGGCCGCACCTACGCCGCCGCCACCGTCGCCCTGCCGTCGTTGCAGCTCACGGCCCTGCAGGCCGCCGTCGCCGCGGCCGTGTCCAGCGGCGCGCCCGGGCTGGAGGCGGCGGCGGTCGTCACCGCGTCGGAGAGCGTGGACGAGCCGTCGTTGGCCGCCGTCCGCGACCTGGCGCCCGGTGCCCACGTCCTGCGCGCCGATCCCGCAGGCACTGTCCTCGAGACGTTGGAGAAGCCATGATCCCCACCCCCACCTTCGACGTGGTCGTGGTGGGCGGCGGCATCGTCGGCCTCGCCACCGCCCACGCCGTCGCCCGCACCGGCCGTTCCGTGGCCGTCGTCGAGCGGGAGCCGACGCTCGGCCACCACCAGACCGGCAACAACTCCAACGTGATCCACTCCGGGCTGTACTACGCGCCCGGTGGTCTCAAGGCACGCCTGGCCGTGGCGGGCTGCGCGGAGACCGTCGCGTTCTGCCGCGAGCACGACCTGCCCCACGACGTCTGCGGCAAGCTCGTGGTCGCGACGGAGCCGGAGGAGCTGCCGCGCATGGCGGAGCTGGTGCGCCGCGGGGCCGCCAACGGCGTCGAGGTCACCGAGCTCGATCAGCAGGGCATGCGCGTCTACGAGCCGCACGTGCGGGGGATCGCGGCGCTGCACGTGCCGTCCACCGGGATCTGCGACTACCGGCTCGTCGCCGAGAAGCTCGGCGAGCTGATCGCGAAGGAGGGCGGCGAGGTCCACCTGGGCCGCACCGTCACCGGGATCGCCCCCCGCCGCGGCGACGTCGTCGTCCGCACCGACGGCGGTGACCTGCTGGGCACCCAGGTGGTGGTGTGCGGCGGGCTGCGCTGCGACGAGTTGGCCAAGGCCGCGGGCGTCGATCCCGGTATCCGCATCATCCCGTTCCGCGGGGAGTACTCGGGCTTCGCCGACCGGGCCGCGGCGCTGGTCAAGGGCCTGATCTACCCGGTGCCCGACCCCGCGTTCCCGTTCCTCGGGGTGCACGCCACCCGCGGCATCGACGGTCACGTGCACGCCGGCCCCAACGCGGTGCTGGCGCTGGCCCGGGAGGGCTACTCGTGGGGCACGGTGAACCCCAGGGAGTTCCTCGCGACCATCGCCTACCCGGGCATGCTGCGCATCGCGAAGGAGCACTGGCGCTACGGCTTCGGCGAGATGCACCGGTCGCTGTCGAAGAAGGCCATGGTCAAGCAGATCCAGCGGATGCTGCCCGACGTCCGGGCCGAGGATCTCTCGCCCGCCGGCGCCGGGGTGCGCGCCCAGGCGGTGAAGGCCGACGGCACGCTCGTGGACGACTTCCTGTTCGTCGAGCAGGGGCAGGGCAAGGGGTCGGTGCTGCACGTCCTCAACGCTCCGTCGCCCGCCGCCACCGCCGCCCTGCCGATCGGCCGCGAGATCCTTGAACGGCTCACCGGCGACCGGATCGCCCCCTTGAGCGCCGCGTGAGCGCGCCTGCGGCGCCCGTGCGCGGAAATCCGTGCCCTGACCCTGATTTCCGTGCACGAGGGGTGGCGGCCTGATGGGCTTCGCCGATGTCCCCGACGACTACCGTTCCGGGTTCGCGTGCTTCGTCGGACGTCCCAACGCCGGCAAGTCGACGCTCACCAACGCCCTGATCGGCGCGAAGATCGCCATCACGTCCAGCCGCCCGCAGACCACCCGCCACGCCATCCGGGGCATCGTGCACCGCCCGGACGCGCAGTTGATCGTGATCGACACCCCGGGCCTGCACAAGCCGCGCACGCTGCTGGGCAGCCGGCTCAACGACGTGGTCCGGGAGACGTGGGCGGAGGTCGACGTGATCGGGTTCTGCGTGCCCGCCGACGTGCCCGTGGGCCGGGGCGACGAGTTCATCGTCAACGAGCTGAAGTCGGTGGCGGGGCGCACGCCCGTGATCGGCATCGTCACGAAGACCGACCTCGCCCAGCCCGAGCAGATCCTGGCCCGGCTCACCGAGCTGTCGGCGCTCATGGAGTTCGCGGACGTCGTGCCCGTCTCGGCCAAGGACGGCTACCAGGTCGACCTCATCGCCGACCTGCTCGTCGCCAAGCTGCCCGAGGGCATGCCGCTCTACCCCGAGGGCGATCTCACCGACGAGCCCGAGCAGATCCTCGTGGCCGAGCTGATCCGCGAGGCCGCGCTGGAGGGCGTGCGTGACGAGCTGCCGCACTCCATCGCCGTGGTGGTCGAGGAGATGGGGCCGCGGGAGGGGCGCCACGAGAAGGCCGAGCCGATGTTGCAGATCATGGCCGACATCTACGTGGAGCGCTCCAGCCAGAAGGGCATCGTCATCGGACGCGGCGGGGAGCGGCTGCGGCAGGTGGGCACCGACTCGCGGCGCCAGATCGAGGCGCTGCTGGGCACGAAGGTGTTCCTGGACCTGCGTGTCAAGATCGCCAAGGACTGGCAGCGCGACCCCCGTCAGCTGCGCAAGCTGGGCTTCTGAGCCGGGTTTGCGGGCGATTTCGCGCGTTCGCGCGGCAAGGACGCAAAATCGCCTGCAGAACGGCTAGGTGCGCGCCTCGCGGACCAGCTCGACCATGGCCGCGCGGGCCGCGTCGGGCGTGGTCACGTCCGACCGGAACGGCAGGCGCAGGTCCTTCTCCTCGCCGCCGGCGTCGCGGGTGAGCATCGCGAAGCCGTAGCGGTCGCAGCCGACCATCCGGGCCTCCACGGTGTCGGTGCGCCCGGCGAACACGCGGGCGAACAGCACCAGCGAGTCGGCGTGGTCGTCGTTCATGTGCCGGGCGATGCGGGCGGCGTGCGGCCGCAGGGGGTCGGGCTCCGCGGACGTGTAGCCGGCCGCGTCCACCCAGCTCATCCGGCCGAAGCCGCCGACGTAGCGCACCGAGGAGACCTCGAGGCGGTAGATCCGGAACCCGTGGTCCTCGATGGTGGTCGGGTCGGCGTAGAACGCTCCCGGGTGGGTGTCGCGGTAGACGGCGAGCGTGGCGGTGCGCTCGTCGCCGCTCAGCACGGACACCTCGCCGACGACGGTGACGCGGCCCAGCGCCAGCGGGTCACCGTCGCCGTCCTGCACCGCCATCAGCGACGCCCTGGGGTCGGCGACGAGGTTGCGGGTGTGCTCGGCCAGCTCGCTGAGCAGCAGCAACGGCCGCCCCGCCGCGTCGACGGCGTGGGTGACGAGCGAGCCGAACGGGAATCCGCCCTCGCCGATCGTGGACAGCGCCGCGGTGGGCGCGGCCGCGATCAGCGTGCGGGCCAGTTCGGCGTCGCTCGGCTCCGGCGCAGGAGAAGCCATCTCAGCCCGTCGGGAACGAGCCGGAGCTCGGGAAGTCCGGGATCTGGCTCGCGACGGCCGAGATGAACACGATGATGAACACGAAGTAGGCGATGATCAGCAGCGTGAAGATGCCGCCGATGATGATGCCGGCCAGCGCGAGGCCGTCACCGCTCTCACCGGTGCGCTTGATCTGGCCTCGCGCGATGAACCCGAACACGACGCCCAGCGGCGCCAGGATGATGCCGAAGATCAGCGCGAGGATCGCCATGGTGTTGGTGGCCGGCGCGGGGGCGTAGGCGCCGCCCTGCGGGTAGCCGCCGTAGGCGGGCTGCTGGCCGTAAGCGGGCTGGGGGTACGGCTGGCCGTAGGCGGCCTGCTGGTCGTAGCCCGGCTGCTGCCCGTAGCCCGGCTGCTGGCCGTACGGGGGCTGCTGCCCGTAGCCGGGCTGCTGGCCGTACGGCGCCTGACCGTAGGCCTGCTGCTGGTCGTAACCCGGCTGCTGGCCGTACTGCGAGTTCTGCGGCTGGGAGTTCTGCTCGTAGGACCGCGTGTCGTACGCGGGCGGCGCGTCGCCCGACTTGCCCAGGGAGACCGGCGGGTCCGAGCTCTTGTCCGGGGCCGCGCCGCCCGGCCGGTAGGCGGTGGTCGGTTCGTCGTCGGACGGGTTCTGCGACATTCGTTCCCCCTTGGGATGTGTGGGGCCCGATCGTAGGGGTGCGGGCGCCTAGCATGGACCCATGGCCCTGTATCGCGACACCGGCGTGGTGCTGCGCGTGCAGAAGCTCGGCGAGGCCGACCGGATCGCCACCATCCTCACCCGCCGCCACGGCAAGATCCGCGCTGTGGCCAAGGGCGTGCGGCGCACCACGTCGCGGTGGGGCGCCCGGCTGGAGCCGTTCAACCACGTCGACGTGCAGTGCTACACGAGGGGCGGGGCGGTCACCGGCCGCTCGCTCGACATCGTCACGCAGGCCGAGACCGTCGACGCGTTCGGTGCGGGCCTGGTCAACGACTACTCCCGCTACACGGCGGGCTGCGCGATCCTGGAGACGGCCGACCGGCTCGTCTCCGAGGAGGGGGAGCCCGCGCTGCGGGTGTACCTGCTGGTGGTGGGGGCCATCCGGGCACTGGCCGGCCGCGAGCGCGACGCCTCACTGGTGCTCGACGCGTTCTTCCTGCGGGCCATGACCCACGCCGGCTGGGCCCCCGCCATCAACGACTGCGCCCGCTGCGCCGAGCCCGGCCCGCACCCGGCGTTCAACATCGCGGCCGGGGGAGCGGTGTGCCCCCGCTGCCGCCCGCCGGGGTCGATCATGCCGTCGCGGGAGACCTACCAGCTCCTCGACGCCCTGCTGCACGGCGACTGGGAGGTGGCCGACGCGATGGGCGCCGCCACCCGCCGCGACACCAGCGGCCTCGTCGCCGCCCACCTGCAGTGGCACATGGAGCGCCAGCTGCGGTCGTTGCCGCTGGTGGAGCGGCGCGGAACGCGGTTGCCCAGCGTGTGACGATCACGCGATGAGCGACGACCGCGCCCGCCGGACGGCCGCCTACCGCGCCGCGACGAAGGTGCTCTCGGCCGCGGATCCGACGCTCGCCGGCGGGCTGGCCGCCCTGGCCGCCGCCGCGGAAACCGTGCGGGGCCCGGACGGTATCGACCTGACCGCCTCGGTCGACACCTACGGCGACGGCGTCGTCGGCGAGCTCGAGCGCCGGGTGGCCGCGCTGCTCGGCCTCCCGGCCGCGGTGTTCTTCCCGACCGGGACGATGGCGCAGCAGGTGGCGCTGCGGTGCTGGGCGGGCCGCACGGGCAACCCGCTGGTCGCACTCCATCCTCTTGCCCACTCCGAGCTGCACGAACGGGAGTCGCTCACCACCGTCGCCGGGTTGCGCACCGTCCACACCACCGGCGCGGCGCGGCTGCCGACGCCGGAGGAGGTGCGCGCCGTCGAGGAGCCGTTCGGCACGCTCATGCTGGAGCTGCCCCTGAGGGAGGCCGGATTCGTCCTGCCGACCTGGGACGAGCTGGTCGCCACCGTCGAGGCCGCCCGCGAGCGGCAGGCGAAGGTCCACATCGACGGGGCCCGGCTGTGGGAGTGCACCACCCACCTCGGGCACGACCTGCCGCAGATCGCCGCGCTCGCCGACAGCGTCTACGTCTCGCTCTACAAGTCGCTCGGCGGCCTCTCCGGGGCGGTGCTCGCCGGACCCCGGGAGTTCGTGGACGAGGCCCGCGCCTGGCGGCACCGCTACGGCGGTCGGCTCTACCAGCAGTTCCCTCAGGTGCTCTCCGCGCTCGTGGGCCTGGAGCGCGAGCTGCCCCGGCTGCCGTCCTACGTGGAGCAGGCGCGCATGGTCGTCGAGGTGGTGCGGGCCGAGCTGGCGTCGGCCGTCCCGTGGTTCCGGGTGGTGCCGGAGGTGGCGCACACCCACCAGTTCGCGGTCTGGCTGCCCTACGACGCGGACGTGCTGCGCGACGCCGGCGTCGTCCAGGCCGAGAAGACCGGGGTGTCGCTGTTCCGCGGCTGGTGGAGCCCCGGCCCGGCCGGGCCGCCCGGTGTGGCCAAGACGGAGGTGACGGTCGGCGCCGAGGGGCTGGAGTGGACCCGTGAGGACGTGGCGGAGGCGGTCCGCGGCTTCGTCCGGCTCCTGCCGCCGTAGGGTTCGGGGCGTGCCGCAGTTCCAGCCCCCCGCCCCCCACCCGTCGGGCGCCCGACCCCCGGCGATCCCGCGCGAGCTCGTGCCCAACCACGTCGCTCTCGTCATGGACGGCAACGGCCGCTGGGCCAACGCCCGCGGTCTGCCGCGCATCGAAGGCCATCGGCGCGGCGAGGCGTCGCTCATGGACGTGGCGCGCGGCTGCATCGACGTCGGTGTGCGCTGGCTCTCGGCCTACGCGTTCTCCACCGAGAACTGGAAGCGCAGCCCCGACGAGGTGCGCTTCCTCATGGGCTTCAACCGCGACGTCATCCGCCGCCGGGTCGACGAGATGCACGAGATGGGCGTCCGCGTGCGCTGGGCCGGCCGGCGGCCGCGGCTGTGGCGCAGCGTGATCAGGGAGCTGGAGGTCGCCGAGCAGAAGACGCTGCACAACGACGTCCTCACGCTCACCATGTGCGTCAACTACGGGGGGCGTGCGGAGATCGCGGACGCGGTCAAGCAGATCGGGCGGCTCGTCGCCGAGGGCAAGGTGAAGCCCGACAAGATCGACGAGCGGATGATCGCCAAGTACCTCGACGAGCCGGACATGCCCGATGTCGACCTGTTCGTGCGCAGCTCCGGCGAGCAGCGCACGTCGAACTTCCTGCTGTGGCAGTCGGCATACGCGGAGATGGTCTTCCTCGACACGCTGTTCCCCGACTTCGACCGCAGGCACATCTGGGAGGCGATCGAGATCTACGCACGACGGGACCGGCGCTTCGGTGGCGCCCTCGACACTCCGGAGACGGCGTCATGATCAGCCCCATCGAGGTGGCGCAGGCGGCCCTGGAGAACTTCCACGACGTCACCGCCGACGACGACGGCTCGCTCACGTTCGCCCACGGCGGCGTGCTGTGCGTCGTGCAGGGCATCGAGCTGGAGGAGGGCCTGCCCGTCCTCAACCTGACGTGCGTGGTGGCCTGGGACCTGCCGCTGGAGACCGACGTGCCCACCCGCGTCGCGATGGGTGCGGGGGAGGGGCTGTTCGGCACGCCCCGGGTGATCCGCGGGGAGAAGGGCTGGGACGTGACGCTGCGCTACGCGTTCCCCGCCGCCGGCCTCGACGAGAAGGCCATGGGCACGCTGCTGATGCTGGTGGTGGGCAACGCGTCCACCCTCCGTGCCGAGCTGACGGGCGCCTGACGTCCGAGCGCGTCGTGGGTTGCATCGACGTGGTCGGCGTGGTGATCGTCGTGTGCTACATCGCGTTCTCGATCTTCCGCACACGGCTCGTCGGCCTCTGGGTCGACGCCCCGGTGGCCGGGGTGGCGAGCCTCGCGGTGCTGGCCGGGGTGCTGTTCGGGCAGTCCTTCGGCACCCGGCGGGGTGTGATCCGGGTCTTCCGGATCCTCCGGGGCCAGCAGCGCGGCTAGGAGCGCCTGGGAGCGCGCTGAAGAACTCGGCGCGCTCCCAGAGCTAGATCGACTCTTCGGCGAGGTGCATCAGCGGCAGCTGCGACAGCTCCATCGGCGACAGCTTGCCCGCCGCGCCCAGCACGTCGTTCTGGCTCTTCTGCATGCGCGCGTCGATGAGCCCGGACAGCGCGTAGGCCACGCGGCCGAGCAGCCGTACCGTCGTGTCGTCGACGATGGGGCGCGGAGTGGAGACCACCGCGATGCCGGTCGGCCTGCCCTCGTTGGACTGCGCCGCACCGATCGTGAACGCCTCGCGCGGGTTCACGTGGCGGGAGGCGTAGTGGTCGCGGAGCTTCTTGACCAGGCCGTGGAACTCCTTGACGTCGCCGTCGAGCTTGAGCTCGTCGAGGTCCTTCTCGGTCAGCACCGAGGTACGTGCGGAGAAGCAGCGCACGTAACCGATGAGCGCGCCGGTCCACAGGGCCTCGACCAGCGCGTTGTCGGTGTCGACGCGCACCGGGCCGTTCTCGGGGGAGTTCAGCGCCGTGACGAGGTGCTCGCAGCAGCGCAGCACGTACTGGAGGTCCTCGAACACCGCGGCGAGGGAGGCCAGCTCGCCCGCCTCGGGCCCGTCGAGCCTGCGTACCCGGCTCGGGGCGGTCGCCGTCGATCCGTTGCTGCCTGCGTCATCGGTCACCGGCGGGACGTTAGCCGGGGAGCCGCGACCCGGATGTGTCGATGTGAGACGCGGGCCACACCGCTACCGGTCGGCGCCGCAGGTGCGGCAGAGCCCGAAGATCTCCACGGTGTGGCTGAGCTCGGTGAACCCGTGGGTGTCGGCCACCTTCTGGGCCCACGTCTCGACGGCGGGCCCCTCGATCTCGACGGCCGTGCCGCAGCGGCGGCACACCAGGTGGTGGTGGTGCTCGGCGCTCTCGCAGCGCCGGTAGACCGCCTCGCCGGACGCCGTGCGCAGGACGTCGACCTCGCCGCCGTCGGCCAGGGTCTGCAGCGTGCGGTAGACGGTGGTGAGCCCGATGCCCTCGCCGGTGCGGCGCAGCTCCTCGTGGATCTCCTGGGCGGAGCGGAAGTCGTCGAGCCGGTCGAGCAGCGCCGACACGGCGGCGCGCTGCCTGGTGGAGCGCAAGGGGGTGCTCACGTCGACCGTCCCTCCTCGGCGTGCGCCACGGCGTCGACGACGATGTGGGCCAGGTGGTCGTCGACCAGCGAGTACACGACCTCGCGACCCTGCCGCTCGCCGTGCACGACCCCGGCGGACTTGAGCACCCGCAGGTGCTGGCTGATCAGCGGCTGGGTGACACCGAGCGCGTCCACCAGGTCGTGGACGCAGCGGCTGGACTCCAGGAGCTGCAGCACGATGGCGATGCGCACGGGGGCGGCCAGCGCGCGGAGCAGATCACCGGCCGCGGCGAGCGTACGCGGGGTGCGGACGGGGGCCGGTGCGGCGCACTCGTGCGCCTGCGCGGCGTCGGCTCCTGCGACGATCGACATCTGCGTTTCCTCCCGGTGGCTCACCCCCATCCTAGGTGGATGGCAGGCTGCGCCCGTGCTGCTCGTCTGCCGCTTCACAACGCCCGTGCCCGTCGACCTGTTTTCCCGCGCCCGCCGCGCCCTGGAGCTGCTCACCGCGGCGCCCGGTTGTCTCGGCGGTGAGCTGGGCCGGGCCGTCGACGACCCCGGCTGCTGGGTGCTGACGGTCCGGTTCGTCTCCGTGGACGCCTACCGGCGCAGCCTGAGCCCGTTCGCGGTGCGCGAGCACGTCGTGCCGCTGCTGGCCGAGGCCACCCCGGAGATCGCCACCTTCGAGACCCTGGTGGAGGCTGTGGGTGGGGAGGCGACGGACCATCGGAGTCTCCGGGCCGAGTGAGCGGGGAACTCGCACGATGAACCTTCGGATTTTCGGGCTGGCCTACGGGGTCTCGATCGTCGCCCTCGTGGTCGCCTTTCTCTACGGCGGCGTCGAGGGCCTGCTGCTCTGCGCGATCCTCGGCATCCTGGAGATCTCGCTGTCGTTCGACAACGCGGTGGTCAACGCCACCGTGCTGGACCGGATGGACCCGTACTGGCAGCGCATCTTCCTGACCGTCGGCGTGATCATCGCCGTGTTCGGCATGCGCCTGGTGTTCCCGCTGATCATCGTGTCGGTCACGGCGGGGCTCAATCCCGTCGAGGCGTTCACGCTCGCGCTGGACACCAAGAACCTGCCGCCCGAGGACCCGGGCACCTACGCCTACCTGCTCAACCAGGCCTACCCGCAGATCGCCGCGTTCGGCGGCATGTTCCTGTTCATGCTGTTCCTGGACTGGACGTTCGAGGACCGCGACATCCGGTGGCTCACGTGGCTCGAGGTCCCGCTCGCGAAGATCGGGCAGCTCTCGCGGCTGTCGATCGTGCTCGCGCTGGCGGTGCTGGTCGTGCTCTCGGAGACCCTGGCGGCCGACCCGGGCGTGGTGCTGGTCGCCGGCGCGCTGGGTCTGGTCACGTACCTGGTGGTCAACGGCCTCGGGGAGTTCTTCGACCAGCCGGGGGAGGACGAGCAGCCGGGCTCCCGGCCGTCGCAGCTCGTGAAGGCCACCGGCCGGGCCGGGCTCTTCCTGTTCCTCTACCTCGAGGTGCTCGACGCCGCGTTCTCCTTCGACGGGGTGATCGGGGCGTTCGCCGTCACCACCGACCCGATCCTCATCGCGCTGGGCCTCGGTCTCATCGGCGCGATGTTCGTCCGGTCGATCACCGTCTACCTGGTGCGCAAGGGCACGCTGGCCGACTACGTCTACCTGGAGCACGGCGCGCACTGGGCCATCGGCGCGCTGGCGGTGATCCTGCTCATCGGCATCGGGTTCAAGGCCAACGAGGTGGTCACGGGGCTGATCGGGGTGGCGTTCATCGCCGCCGCGTTCGTCTCGAGCATGGTCCGAAACCGCAGGCTGGCGGCCCGGGAGAGTGCGGGGTAAACCACGGGCGGCATATCGCTACCCTTGGCTCTTCCACTCACTAGTCCTGGAGTACCCCGTGGCCAGCAAGTCCTCGTCCGCCAAGATCGAAACCATCGTCGCGCTCGCGAAGCGCCGCGGCTTCGTCTTCGCCTCGGGGGAGATCTACGGCGGTACGCGCTCGGCCTGGGACTACGGGCCGCTGGGCGTGGAGCTCAAGGAGAACATCAAGCGGCAGTGGTGGCGCACGATGGTCACCGGCCGCGAGGACGTCGTGGGCCTCGACAGCTCGGTGATCCTGCCGCGCCAGGTGTGGGTCGCGAGCGGTCACGTCGGTGTGTTCAACGACCCGCTGGTCGAGTGCCTGAGCTGCCACAAGCGCTTCCGGGCCGACACCCTGGCCGAGGAGTTCGTCGAGCGCACCGGCAAACCGGCCGCGGAGGACGACCTCTCCGAGGTCCCCTGCCCCAACTGCGGCACCCGCGGCCAGTACACCGCGCCGCAGGACTTCAACATGATGCTCGAGACCCACCTCGGCCCGGTGAAGACCGACGAGGGGCTGGCCTACCTGCGCCCCGAGACCGCGCAGGGCATCTTCGTCAACTTCCTCAACGTGCAGACCACGTCGCGCAAGAAGCCGCCGTTCGGCATCGGCCAGATGGGCAAGAGCTTCCGCAACGAGATCACGCCCGGCAACTTCATCTTCCGCACCCGCGAGTTCGAGCAGATGGAGATGGAGTACTTCGTCGAGCCCGGCACCGACGAGGAGCTGCACCAGTACTGGATCGACGAGCGCACGCGCTGGTACACCGACCTGGGGATCGCGGCGGAGCACCTCCGGCACTACGAGCACCCCAAGGAGAAGCTCTCCCACTACTCCAAGCGCACCGTGGACATCGAGTACAGGTTCGAGTTCCAGGGCCAGGAGTGGGGCGAGCTCGAGGGCATCGCCAACCGCACCGACTTCGACCTCACGACCCACAGCAACCACTCGGGCGTCGACCTCTCGTTCTACGACCAGGCGAGCGGCACCCGCTACCGCCCGTACGTGATCGAGCCCGCGGCCGGCGTCGGCCGCTCGATGATGGCGTTCCTCATCGAGGCCTACACCGAGGACGAGGCGCCCAACGCCAAGGGCGGCGTCGACACCCGCGTGTCGCTCAAGCTGGACCGCCGCCTCGCGCCGGTGAAGGCCGCGGTGCTGCCGCTCTCGCGCAACGCCGACCTCTCACCCAAGGCCCGCGACCTCGCCGCGCAGCTGCGGAAGAACTGGAACATCGAGTTCGACGACGCCGGCGCCATCGGCCGCCGCTACCGCCGCCAGGACGAGATCGGCACGCCGTTCTGCATCACGGTGGACTTCGACACCCTCACCGACCAGGCCGTCACCATCCGCGAGCGCGACTCCATGGCGCAGGAGCGGGTGGCGCTGGACCAGGTCGAGGGCTACCTGGCGGCGCGGCTCATCGGCTGCTGAGCTACAGGACGGCCAGCATCCCGCCGTCGACGTAGACCACCTGGCCGGTCACGAAGTCCGAGGCCGGGCCCACCAGGTAGAGCAGCGTCCCGACCAGGTCCTCGACACGGCCCCAGCGGCCGGCGGGGGTGCGTCCGCGCACCCAGCCGTCGAAGGCCGGGTCGGCGACGAGGGCGGCGGTCAGCTCGGTCTCGATGTAGCCGGGGCCGAGTCCGTTGACCTGTATCCCGAACGGGGCGAGGTCGGCGCACATGCCCTTCGTGAGCATCTTGAGCGCGCCCTTCGTCGCGGCGTAGGGGGCGATCCCGGGCCTGCTCACCTCGCTCTGCAGCGAGCAGACTGTGACGATCTTGCCCCGGCCGCGCGGCGCCATGCGCCGGCCGGCCTCGCGGGCCACGAGGAACGTGCTGGTCAGGTTGGTGTCCAGCAGCCGGAACCAGTCGTCGTCGGCGAAGTCGAGGAACGGGGCGCGGTGCTGGGCGCCCGTGTTGCAGACGGCGATGTCGAGCGGGCCTGCCATCTCCTCGGCCCGGGTGACGCCGGCGGCGACGGCCGCGGGATCGGCGTTGTCGAACGCGACCGCGTACACGGCGCCGCCGTGCCTCGCGGCCACCGGCGCCAGCGCGTCGACCGCCGAGCCCAGCTGCGTGTCACCGCGGGCGTTGAGCACCACCGTGCAGCCCGCCTCGACCAGCCCGCGGGCGAGTGCCAGGCCGATCCCGCGGCTGGATCCGGTGACGAGCGCGGTGCGCCCGGAGACGTCGAAGAGGGGATGCGCCACTCAGGGACGGTAGGCCAGCAGCTGCACGCCCAGCTCGGCCTCGGCCCGCTGCAGCTCCGCCACCTGCTCGTCGGTGAGCGGGGCGTAGGGCGTCTCGGGGGCGTAGGCCACCAGGGGCACCCCCAGCCGGCCCTCCAGCGTGCGGATCTTCTCCAGCGCGGTGTCGTCGAGGTCGGCGGGGCGCAGGGTGGGGGCGCTCATGGACATCTCCCGGGGTGTGACGGAGGTGCAGCGGAGCGTAGCGCTGATCAACTGCTGCCGCGCGCCGGCTGCACCCCTGGTGCTACACCGGCGCCGGGAGCAGGCGGTCGAGGATGTCCTGCATCGTCACGAGCCCGAGCAGCTCGTCACCGTCGGCCACCAGGGCCAGATGGTTGCGGCGCTCCCGCATCGCACCGAGCGCGTCGTGCAGGGGGACCCCGGCCTGCAGGGTCGGCACGGGCCGCATCAGCTCGGCGGCGGTGCCGGCCTGCGCGGTGAGGGCGTCGCGGACGTGCACGACGCCCACCGGATGTCCGTCCGTGCCGGTGACGATCAGTCGCAGGTGGCTGGACTCCCGCGACACGGCGCGGATGTCGGCCGGGCTCGCACCCGACGGCACGGAGGCCACCTCGGCGCGGGGCCGGACGACCTCGCGCAGCGGCGCGGAGTCGAGGTCCAGCGCCGTGACGAGCCGCGCATGGTGCTCGGCGTCGAGCGCGCCGGTGGTGGCCGAGTGCTCCACGAGCTCGCGCAGGTCGGCGGGGTTGCGCCCCTCGCCGACCTCGTCGACGGGCTCGACACCCACACGGCGCAGGCACCGGTTGGCCATGCCGTTGAGCCCGAGCAGCAGCGGCCGGGTGAGCACCATGAACCCGCGCATCGGCAGCGCCAGCAGCGTGGCCGACCGCTCGGGGTGCGCGATGGCCCACGACTTCGGGGCCATCTCGCCGACCACGAGGTGCAGGAACGTCACGATGACCAGCGACAGCACGAACGACAGGACGCCGGCCGCGGTGTCGCCCAGGCCGCCCAGCAGCGGCGCGAGCAGCTCCTCGACGGCCGGCTTGCCCAGCGCACCGAGCCCGAGCGTGCACAGCGTGATGCCCAGCTGCGAGCCCGCGAGCAGCAGGGACAGGTCCTTGGCGCTCTTCAGCGCGGCCCGGGCGGACGAGCTGCGCGCCGCGGCCTCCTCCAGCCGGTAGCGGCGGGCCGCGACGAGCGCGAACTCGACGGCGACGAAGAACGCGCTGAACGCGATCAGGGCGACGGAGATGCCGATGGCGAGACCGGTGCTCATGCCGGAACCTCCGCCGAGGCGAAGGCGAGTCGGACCGTCGCGGGCACGCGGCGTTCCACGGTGCACACGGTGATCTCCAGTGGGCGTTCGGGCAGGGGGAGGGTGACGGCGTCGCCCACCTCGGGCAGGCGCTGCAGCGCGTCGATGACGAGGCCGCCGACGGTCTGGTAGTCGCCCTCGGGCAGGTCGGTGTCCAGCATCCGCTCGACGTCGTCGATGCCCATGGCCCCGTCGACGGTCCACTCGCCGTCACCGATCCGCGGCCGGTCGACCCCGGCGGCGTCGTGCTCGTCGGTGATCTCCCCGACGAGCTCCTCGGCGATGTCCTCCATCGTGATGACGCCGGCGAGACCGCCGTACTCGTCGACGACGCAGGCGAACTCCTCGTCGGCCTCGCGCAGCGCGGCCAGTACCGCGGGCAGCGGCAGCGAGGCCGGTACCAGCACGGGCGTGCGCGCGGCGTCGGCCACGCGGAAGGCGGACAGGTCCCGGCCCTCCAGCGCGAGCACGTCGCGCAGGCAGATGACGCCGACGACGTCGTCGACGCCGGAACCGAGCACCGGCAGCCGCGAGTGCCCGGACGCCATCAGCTCGACCAGGTCGGCCATCGTCGCGTCGGCGGCCACCGAGGCGACGCGGGGCCGGGGGATCATCGCGGCGCGGGCGGAGCGGTCGGTGAAGTCCAGGACGCGGTCGAGCAGGGTGGAGAGCTCCTCGTCGAGGTCGCCGCTGTCGCGGGACTCGTCGATGATCGCCTCCAGGTCACGGGGCGTGGCGGAGTGCTCCACGTCGTGCACGGGCTCGACGCGCAGCGCCTTGAGCAGCAGGTTCGACGCCGTGTCGAAGACATGGATCAGCCAGCCGAACAGCTTCAGGTAGACGGTGGTGGACAGCGCCAGCGCGCGGGCCACCGGCTCGGGCCGGGCGATCGCGAGGTTCTTGGGGAACAGCTCGCCGAACACCATCTGCACGACCGTGGCCAGCAGCAGCGCGAGCACCGTGCCGATCGCGATGCCGACGCCGGTGGGCACGCCCACGCCGCCCAGCAGGGCGCCGAGGCCCTCGCCGATCAGCGGCTCGGCGACGTAACCGACGAGCAGGCCGGTGACGGTGATGCCCAGCTGGGCGCCGGAGAGCATGAACGACGTGCGGTTCGTGACGGCCAGGGCGCGGCGGGCGCCGGCGTCACCGTCCGCGGCACGGGCCCGCAGCCGGGCGCGGTCGACGGCCATGTAGCCGAACTCCTGGGCGACGAAGTAGCCCGTGAGCGCGGTGATCGCGACGACGACGAGCACGCCGAGGAGCACATTGAGCAAGTCGATGATCATCTATCGGCACCGTCCTGCGAGGACGGTGCCCGTACTGTCTGACGGGTCCATGGATCCTGTCTCGTGAGGGGCCCGCTACGGGGCCGGTCGATGAGATCAACGGAGATCAGACCACAGGTGTTCCCCTGACATCCGTCACGGGCGGGTGCCACCCACCGCAAATACCCGGGGCGGCATGTCCGAGGTCAGCGACCCGGCGCGGCTGAGCCCGCGCAAGTGGTACCTGCTGTCGGTGGGTCCTGCCCGCCGACGACCAGGCCATGGTGAGGGGCGCTCGCCGCGATGCTGGGGCCGAGGCCGTGCAGCTGGCCGACGACCGCGGCTGCCTGTAGCTACGCTTGGGTGCGTGACCCAGACGACTGACTCCAACACCCGGCTCCGCGAGCTCGGAACCGCCCTGCGCCGCATGGCCGGTGACGGGCTCGGTGTGGTCCGGGTGCTCGACCGGCACGGCTTCGGCACGGTCGAGAGCGGGCAGCTGCTGGCCGGCACCGCGTCGGGCGCGCTCGCCGGGGTGCTGTACCGCGGAGCCCTCGACGACGCCGCGGTCCCGCTGGCCGCCGCCTCGGCGGCCACGGCGCAGACGAGGAAGGCCCACGTCGCCGAGCCCGCCGCGCTCGCCGCGGGCCTGGCCTGCTCCGGCGGCGCCACGCTGCTCGGGCACCCGCTGCCGGCCGCCCTCGCCGACGCGCTGGGCAGGTCCCTGGAACGGGGCGCCCCGTCGGCGCTCGTGTCCACCGCCGACGGCGCGGGCGCGCTCGTGCTCACCGGCCCGGAGCTCGCCGACGTCGTCGGCACCCTGGGTTCCGCCGGCCTCGACGAGGTGGCCACCGGCGCCGCCCGGCAGCTGCTGCGCCGCGGCGCCACGGTCACCGAGCGGGTCCCGAACGAGGCCGGTCCCGAGCTGCTGCTGGACCTGTGGGTGCCGGTGCCGTCGGTGCTCATCGTCGGCTCGGGTGCGATCGGGGCGGCGCTCGAGGCGCAGGCCGCGCTGCTGGGCTGGTCGTCGCGGTACGAGAGCGAGCTGGATGCCACGGTGGCCGCCGTCGCCGCCTTCTCCGACGCCGACGTGCTGGTGCTGCTCGACCACGCCCCCTCCTTCGACGCGGCGCTGATCGAGGGGCTGCGCGGGCGCGGGTTCATCGGCGCGCTCGGATCCCGCCACACCCAGTCCGCGCGCCGTGAGCGGCTGCTGGCCGCCGGGCTCACCGCCGACGAGATGGCCCGGCTCTACGGCCCGGTCGGGCTCGACCTGGGCGCCCGTACCCCGGCCGAGACGGCCGTGTCGATCGTCGCGCAGGTGATCGCCGCCCGCGCCGGTCGCGCCGGCACCGCGCTCGCCGCCGCCGAGGGCCGGATCGGCGGATGACCCGCGCCGTCCGCTCGGAGGCACCCACGGTGCCGCTGCACTCCGCGGCACCGCCGCGCGCGAGGCGGCGCAGCTGGGTCACCCGCGTGGTGCTCGGCTCGGTGCTGGTCGGGCTGCTCGTCGTCGGAGGCACGGCGTTCCGGGTGTGGCAGGTCGCGCGCATCGACGACCGGCGGCCCGTCGACGCCGTGGTGGTGCTCGGCGCCGCCCAGTACGACGGCCAGCCCAGCTCGATCTTCGCGGCCCGGTTGCGGCACGCTCAGCAGCTCTACGACGCCGGCATGGCGCCGCGGATCGTCACCACCGGCGGCGGCCGCCCGGGCGACGCCTACACCGAGGCCGAGGCGGGGCGCCGCTACCTGATCCGGCAGGGCGTGCCCGCGGGCGCCGTCGTCGCGGTGCCGGTGGGGTCCGACACGCTGCTGAGTCTGCAGGCCGTCGCCGACCGCGCCCGCCAGGACCGCTGGGGCCGCGCGTTGCTGGTCAGCGACCCGTGGCACTCGCTGCGCGCCCGGCAGATGGCGCGCGACAGCGGGCTCGACGCGTGGACGTCGCCCACCCGGTCCGGGCCCGTCGTGCAGACGCGCGAGACGCAGATCCGCTACATCGTCCGCGAGACGGGCGCGATGCTCTACTACCGGCTCACGCACGCGTCGGTGGACACCGAGACCACAGGACTCGGGTGAGCTACTCCGACCACGACCGCGAGCGGCTCGTCCCGGAAGGTCCCAAGGCCGCCGGACGGCCGGAGCGCCGCACACCGTTCTCCCGTGACCGCGCCCGCGTGCTGCACTCCGCGGCGCTACGCCGGCTCGCGGGCAAGACGCAGGTCGTGGGCCCGGGGGAGGGCGCCGAGGTCAGCGGGGCGCCGCGCACCCGGCTGACCCACTCGCTGGAGGTCGCCCAGATCGGCCGCGGCATCGCCGAGGACCTGGGCGCCGATCCCGACGTCGTCGACACCGCGGGGCTCGCCCACGACATCGGCCACCCGCCTTTCGGGCACAACGGGGAACGGGCGCTCGACGAGTTCTGCCCGGGCGGGTTCGAGGGCAACGCGCAGACGCTCCGGATCCTCACGCGGCTCGAACCCAAGATCGCCGGATGCGGGCTCAACCTCACCCGCGCCACCCTCGACGCCTCCTGCAAGTACCCGTGGGTGCAGCGCGCCGGCGACCGCAAGTACGGCGCCTACCCGGCCGACGCCGAGGTGTTCACGTGGGTCCGGGCGGGAGCGCCGCCGCGGCGTCGCTGCATCGAGGCGCAGATCATGGACTGGGCCGACGACGTCGCCTACTCCGTGCACGACGTGGAGGACGGCATCCTCGCGGGCCGCATCGACCTCGCCGCCCTCGGTTCGCCGGGGGAGCAGGCGGTGCTGGTGGAGCTGGCGGCGCGCCACTTCGGTGGCGAGCCCGGCGCGCTCGCCGAGGCCGGCGACGGGCTGCTGGCCCTGCCCGTCGTCGACGCGGTGCGCGGGTTCACCGCCGCCACGGCGCCCGAGTCGGGCCACGTGGCGCTCAAGCGGCTGACCAGCGAGCTCGTCGGACGCTTCGCGGTGGCGGCCACCGACGCCACCCGCGACGCCCACGGCGAGGGCCCGCTCACCCGCTACGCCGCGGATCTGGTGGTCCCGCCCCGGGCGGGTGCCGAGGTGGCCCTGCTGAAGGCCGTGGCGCTGCGCTACGTGATGAGCGATCCCGACCGGCTCGCCATGCAGGCCCGCCAGCGCGAGCTGCTGGCCGAGCTGGCCTCCGCCCTGCTGGCCAAGGCCCCCGACGTGCTCGACCCGGTGTTCGTCGAGGTCTGGAACGCCGCGGCGGACGACGCCGAGCGGCTGCGCGTGGTGGTGGACCAGGTCTCGATGCTCACCGACCAGCAGGCGGTGGCGCGGCACCGGGCGCTCGTTCGGTGACCACGGCCCAGACCTCCAGGTCCTGACGCCCGTCGTCGCCCGGCACGGCCGCGCGCAGCACGCCCTCCCGCACCATCCCGAGCCGCCTCGCGGTGGCGAGGCTCCGCACGTTGGACGTGACCGCCCGCCACTCGACGCGGCTGAGCCCACGCACCTCGAACGCCCAGTCGATCATGACCCGGCAGGCGCGGGTGACGAGCTTGTCGGCGTAGGTCTGCAGCCACGCCCGGGCCCCGTCGGCGTCGACGATCCGGGCGGCCCAGGGCAGCCACGGCGCGAGGTGCTCGCGGTCGCGCTCGATGCACGCCGCGAACTCGGCGGCCCGCCACGGTTCGAGCGGGCGCAGCTGCGCCCCGTCGCCCAGCGGGTGGTTCAGCATCCGAAGATCCCCATTCGGGTGTTCTACCGGGCGGCGGGGCCGGGTGCGAGCGGGATTCGCGGGCGGTGCTCGGTGGCGTGCGGCCATGGTTCGATCATGGGCAGGGTTGCTCGCGGCCGCCGTCGCACTCACGACGATCACCGCCTGCAGCGGGACCGAACCGCTCGCGCCGGTGGCGGAGCCGGCCACCACCGCCCCGGCGGCGACCAGCACGGAGGCGGCACCCACCCCCACGGCCGAACCCGTCGTCCGGTGCACCGCCGCCGACCTGGGCCTGCGCGTCGGCGGCCGGGGCCCCGACGTCAACCCCGGCCAGAAGACGGTGGCGCTGGTGTACACCAACATCTCCAGCCGGCCCTGCTACGTCACCGGGGTGCCCGGCGTCGACCTGCTCGGCCCGGCCGACCCGAACGGCCCCACCTACCCGGTGCCGCGCCCCGGTGCCGACGCCGTGCAGCCCCGCACCACGCTGGGGCCGGGCAGGAAGGCCTCCGCCACGCTGACCTACCTCAGCGGGGGTGCCGGCTGGGTGCCCACGGAGATCATCACGACGCCGCCCGGCGACACCCACCAGCTCGTCACCCGCTGGTCGCTCGGCGACCCGGTGCTGCGCCAGGACGGCGCCACCCACCCGGGCACGTTCGTCGGCCCGCTGGTGGCGTCCTGACCCCGTCGACGGCTGCGGCCCTCAGGGAACGCAGCTCCCGCCGTAGGAGGCGATCTTGAAGTCGATCGTGTCCAGGGCGAACTGCAGCTCGGCGAGCTGCCGGCGCACGGACTCGCGGTGGGCCAGCAGCATCTCCAGACGCTCGTCCACCGTAGCCTCGCCGGCGCCGGCCAGCTCCACGTAGCGCAGCAGCTCCCGGATCGGCATGCCCGTCATGCGCAGGCGGGTGAGGAACACGACGCGGCCGTAGTCGCCCGCCGAGTAGGCCCGGTACCCCGAGGCGTCGCGGGCGACGCGGTCCAGCAGCCCGATGCGTTCGTAGTACCGCAGGGTGTGGGCTGTGACGCCGGTGCGCTCGGCCATCTCCGCGATGCTCAGCGTGCTGCCGGGCTCGGGCGGCGCCGTGTCCTGGCGGCGCAGGCGGTCGAGCGCGTCCTCCACGCTGGTCGTCACCACCTCACGGTAGGCCTTCGAGTGCGCTCGAAGGCAAGCGCTACCGGGCAGCCACCGTCGAGTCCGGCGGGAGCTTCTGCCCCGGGCACCCGGCCAGTACGCCGGCGATGGCATCGTGCTCGGCCTGGGTCACCCACAGGCCGTACTTCGCCTTGACCTCCACCTGTCGGGCCACGTACGAGCACCGGTAGCTCTTCACGCCGGGCAACCAGGTGGCGGCGTCGCCGTCGCCCTTGGACTGGTTGGTCGGCCCGTCCACGGCGAGCAGGTTCAGGGGGTCGTTGCCCAGCCGCACGCGACTGTCGGCCGGCAGCATCTGTGCGCCCTTCTGCCAGGCGTCCGAGAGCGCGACGACGTGGTCGATCTGCACGGCCTCGCTGGTGCCCTGGCCGCGGGTGAACGCGATGGTCCTGCCGGTGTAGGGGTCCTTCAGCGTGCCGGTCAGCACGACGCAGTTGCGGGTGCCGGGCTTGAAGGTCTCGTTCGTCATGTCGCGGGCGAGCACGTCGTTGCGCTGGTCGCAGCCGTTGTGGTCGACGTCGGCCCACGCCGCCCCGAACTGTTCGCGCGTGTAGCCGGTCCTGGGTGCGCGGCCCTTGACCGGGAGTTTCGCGAGCGCGGCGGCGGCGCCACCGGGGACGGCGGTCGGGGCCGCCGTGACCGTGGGGCTCGGCCGCCACGGGGTCGGGGTGGTGCCCGCGGCCGGGGCCGCCGCCGGTGCCGGGAACGCCGGCAGGGTCAGGGTCGGGAGGGCCGAGCATCCCGCGAGGGAGACCACGGTCGTTGCCACTGCGAGGAGCCGGGCCGTTCTGTAGTGCCGCACCGGAGGATGGTGCCGGTCCGGGCGGCCGGGACGGGGGAGGGCGCGCGGCCGTTCGGCGCATGTGGTCCCGGGCACCCCGCTTTGACACCTCCGTTAGCCATGCGAACAGTGGGGCCGTGCGCGTCATCCTGCTCAGCGTCGCCTTCGTGCCGCTCTGGGCCTCCGGATTCCTCGCCGGCAAGCTCGCCACCCAGCGCACCGACGTCCTGACGGTGCTGTTGTGGCGCTTCGCGATCGCCACCGTCGTGATGGGCGTGGTCGCGCTGGTCACGCGCCCCGCGCTGCCGCGCGGCCGGGCCTGGCTGCACCTGGTGGTGGCGGCGCTGCTGCTGCAGATGGGGCAGTTCAGCGGGGTCTACACGGGCCTGGCGGCCGGGGTGCCCGCCGGGCTGTCGAGCCTGGTGCTCGGGATGGCCCCCCTGCTGGTCGGGCTGCTGACGCCGCTGCTGCTGGGCGACCGGCTCGGCCCGGCGCCGGTGCTCGGGCTCGTGCTCGGCGCAGCCGGGGTCTACGTGGTGCTCAGCGACGAGATCGGCGGGGCGGTCGGCGGCGCCGTGGTGTTCCCGGTGCTCGGGATGGTGTCGCTCACGGCGGGCACGCTCTACCAGAAGCGCTTCGGCGCGGGCACGGCGATCAGCATGAGCGTCATCGTGCAGATGGTGGCCTGCCTGCTCGTGACGCTCGTCGTGATGCCGTTCAGCGGGGCCGCCTGGGTGCCGCCGACCCTCGGGGCCTGGGCGGCGATCGGCTGGCTCGGCGTGTTCAACTCGGCCATCGCGTTCGCGGTGATGTTCGTGCTGCTGCGCCGCACCGGCACCGTGCACGTCAGCGCCCTGCTGAACCTCGTGCCGGCCACCGTGGTGCTGCTGGCGGTGCCGATCCTGGGCGAGCCCCTGACCCTGCAGGCCCTCCTCGGCCTGGGCATCGCGCTGGTCGGCATGTACCTCGGGCTGGGCCTCTTCGGGCGCGCCGGCCGCGGAAGTCCGCCGGCGGCGTCGCGAACGCCTCCGGGTCCACCTGCGACGTCGTATCACCCGGTTCCCGACCGGCCGTCACGTCCGGCGGCAGGCGACGCAGGACGTTGATCACGAACACGACGACGGCCTGTCACCGGGCCGGCCCGGACGCACAGCCAATTCCCAGCTTCGGCTGAGATCCCGCACGGGTTCGACGGTCATCGTGGAGCCATGACCTTCTCCACGGTGATCTCCACCCTCGGCTCCGCCGGCGGCATCACGGTGCTGCTGCTGATGGCGGCGTCGCCGTTCCTCGCCGAGCTGCTGCTGCCGGGCCCACGTCGCGCCGAGGAGCCGGTGATCCCGGAGCAGCGCACCTCCACCGACCCCGTGCGACGCCCGGTGCACGCGGCCTAGACTCAGGCCCGTGCCAGGACGGATCCGTGACAGCGACATCGTCGAGGTCCGCGACCGAGCCCGCATCGACGAGGTCATCGGTGACTACGTGGCCCTGCGCCCCGCCGGCTCCGGCTCGCTGAAGGGGTTGTGCCCGTTCCACGACGAGAAGTCGCCGTCGTTCAACGTCCGGCCCAGCCACGGCACGTTCCACTGCTTCGGGTGCGCCGAGGGCGGCGACGCCATCGCGTTCATCCAGAAGATCGAGGTCGTCGGGTTCGTCGAGGCCGTCGAGCGGCTGGCCGACAAGGTCGGGTTCCAGCTCACCTACGAGGGCGGCGGCAGCTCCGTCCAGCGCGACCGCGGCACCAAGACCCGCCTGCTCGAGGCCAACAAGCGCGCGGCCGAGTTCTACGCCGCACAGCTGCGCACCCCCGAGGCCGCCCCGGCCGTCCAGTTCCTCACCTCGCGCGGCTTCGACACCGCCGCCGCGGCCCGGTTCGGCTGCGGCTACGCCCCCGCCGGCTGGGACGCGCTCACCAAGCACCTGCTGTCGGCCGGATTCTCCCTCGACGAGCTGACCAAGGCCGGACTGTCCAAGGAGGGTTCGCGGGGCAGCCCCATCGACCGGTTCCACCGCCGCCTGCTCTGGCCCATCCGCGACCGCGGTGGCGAGGTCGTCGGGTTCGGCGCGCGGCGCCTCTACGACGACGACAAGATCGAGGCCAAGTACCTCAACACGTCGGACTCGCCGGTCTACCGCAAGTCCAGCGTGCTGTTCGGGCTCGACCTCGCCAAGCAGGAGATCGTCAAGCGCCGCCAGGTGGTGGTGGTCGAGGGCTACACCGACGTCATGGCCATGCACCTCGCCGGTGTGCCCACCGCCGTCGCCTCCTGCGGCACCGCGTTCGGCGCCGACCACATCTCCGTGATCCGCCGGCTCATCGGCGACGACTCGTTCGACATGGGCGAGGTCATCTACACCTTCGACGGCGACGCGGCCGGCCAGGCGGCGGCGCTCAAGGCGTTCGAGGGCGAGCAGACCTTCGCCACCCAGACGTTCGTCACCATCGCGCCCGACGGCCAGGACCCCTGCGAGCTGCGCCAGAGCCACGGCGACACCGCGGTGCGCGACCTGGTGGCGCGCCGCGAGCCGATCTACGAGTTCGCGATCCGGTCGGTGCTGCGCGAGTACGACCTCGACGCCGCCGAGGGCCGCGTCGCCGCGCTGCAGCGGGCCGTGCCGATGGTCGCGAAGATCAAGCGCGAGGACCTGCGCGACGAGTACGCCCGCCGTCTGGCCGGCTGGACCAGCTGGGACGACATCGGCATGGTCGTGCGCCGGGTGCGGGAGTCGGCCGGAGCCCCCGTCGAGGGGGGACGCCGCCGCGCCGCTCCGCCACCGAAGGACGACCCCCGCCTGCACGTCCAGCGCGAGGCGCTCAAGGCCGCTCTGCAGGTGCCCGCGCTCGCCGGCCCGAGCTACGACGAGCTGCCCGAGGCCGCCTTCACCCACCCGGCGCTGGCCGGGGTGCACCGCGCCATGCAGATCGCGGGCGGGGTGAGCACAGGGCTCTCGGGGCAGCCGTGGCTGGAGGCGGTCATGGCCGAGTGCACGCCCGAGGTGCGGCCGCTGGTGTCCGAGCTGGCCGTCGAACCGATGGAGCTGCCGCGCCGCACCGGCTCGCGCTTCGACGGCGAGGCGGCGCGCTACGTCAGCAGCGTCATCGCCGGGGTGCGGCTCGCGCTGGTCGAGGCGCAGGTCACGGAGCTCAAGTCGCGGCTGCAGCGCACCAACCCGGTCGAGGATCCCGACGGCTACCACCAGCTCTTCGGTGATCTCGTGCCGCTGGAGCAGTACCGGATCGCGCTGCGGGCGATGGCCGCCCGATGAGCGAGCTTGCGAGCGAATGGTCGGGGCAGTGAACCTCATCAAGAAGCTGCTCGGCCGCAACGAGATGCCGCCGGGGTTCGCCGCCCACCTCGCCGCCGACGAGCACGTGATCGCCACCGCGGCGCTGACGGGCGGAGGGCACGTGGTGGCCACCTCCCTCGGGCTGTGGGTGGAGGGCCCCCGCCGCGTGGGCTGGGGTCTGGTCAGCAAGGCCACCTGGGGCAACGGTGCGATCACGCTGGTCGAGGCCCGGCTCGTCGAGGACCTCGGGGGTGCCGTGCTGATCGAGGACCTCCCGCCGGTGCGCCTGCGTCTGGCCGAACCCGGCCGCGTGCCGCAGACCGTGCACGAGCGCGTCGAGGCGTCGATCAAGAGCAGGCACCACCGCGACCTGCCCGGGGGAGGCGCGTGGTTCGTGCAGCGCAAGGTCCCCGGCCGCGACGGGGTGCTGCTGCAGGTCCGGCCCGACCCGGGTACCGACGAGGCCGCGGCCCGTCAGGTGGCGGCGGACGCGGCGCGGAAGCTCGGGTTCCGCTGAACAGTACGAGCGTACTGTCCGGCGTCGTGAGCACCTCCTGGGACCCGGCCCTGTACCTCGGCTTCGACGACCACCGCTCCCGGCCCTTCCACGACCTCCTGGCCCGTATCGGCGCCGAGGCTCCGCGGCGGGTGGTGGACCTCGGTTGCGGCCCCGGCCACCTCACGGCCCTGCTCGCCGCCCGCTGGCCGGACGCGCAGGTCGCGGCGTCGGACTCGTCGGCGGAGATGGTGGCCGCGGCTCGTTCGCGTGGGATCGAGGCCGAGCAGGCCGACGTCGTCGACTGGACGCCCGGCGCGCACGACGACGTGGTGGTCACCAGCGCCGTGCTGCAGTGGGTGCCCACCCACCTCGACCTGCTCCCGGGCTGGATCGCCGCGATGCCGTCGGGCGGCTGGTTCGCGCTGCAGGTGCCGGGCAACTTCGGCGCGCCCTCGCACGTGCTCATCCGGGAGCTGCTCGACGAGCCGGCGTGGCGCGGGCGGGTCACCGTGCGCGGCGGGGACGCGGTGCCCGAGCCGGCGGGGTACGCGGAGCTGATGGCGGCGGCGGGCGCGGACGTCGACGTCTGGGAGACGACGTACCTGCAGCGCCTGACGGGGGAGGACCCGGTGCTGCGGTGGATCAGCGCCACGGCCCTGCGCCCGGTCCGCGACGCGCTGGAGCCCGACGCCTACGCGGCGTTCCGCGCGGAGCTGGCCCCGAGGCTGCGCGAGGCCTACCCCGCCCGCGCCGACGGCACGACCTGGTTCCCGTTCCGCCGCCTCTTCGCGGTGGCCCGCACCCCCTGATCGGTTCCTCGCAGACCCGGTGTCCTCCTCACCGAGGTTCCGGACTCTGCGAGGAGGACGGCCGATCTGCGAGGACGTCAGGTGATCACGGGTTCGCGATGAAGCCCTTCGAGGCCAGCCAGTCACGGGCGACCTTGCGCTCCGGGACGTTGTCCGACGACTTCTCGCCGTTGAGCTTCAGCATCTCCTCGTTGGTGAGGGCGGCCGAGATCGGGGCGAAGAGGTCGGCGAGGCCCGGGTTCGCGTCGAACACCGACTTCCGCACGGTCAGCGCCGCGTTGTAGAGCGGCTGGTAGGTCTTGTCGTCGGTGAGCACCCGCAGCTTGAGCGCCGGGATGCGGCCGTCGGTGGTGAACACCTCGCCGAACAGGCACTTGTTCGGGTCGGCGGTGGCCTGGTAGATCGCACCGGTGTCGAGCACCGTGGGCTGGCCGGCCGGGAGCTTGAAGCCGTAGGTCTTCAGGAAGCCGGGCAGTCCGTCGTCGCGGTTGAGCCACTCGCTCTCGACGCACATCGTGCCCTTGCCGCCCTTGTTGTAGTAGGCGGCGATGTCGGAGTCGGTGGTGATGCCGAGCTCCTGGGCCTTCGAGTCCAGCACCGCCATCGCGTAGGTGTTGTTGAACGTGGTGGGCGCGAGCCACACGATGTTGTTCTTGGCGAGGTCGGCCTTCTTCACGGCCTGGTACTGCTGGTCCGCGTCCTGGATCGGCTTGCCGCCGAGGAAGGTGACCTGGGCGGTGCCCGTGTAGTCCCAGTACATGTCGATCTGGCCGCCGAGCAGCGCGTTGCGCACCGCCTGCGTGCCGCCGAGGTTGCACTTCGGGTTGACGGTGGCGCCGGCGGACTGGAGCACCGCGACCGTCATCTCGCACAGCACGAGCTGCTCGTCGAAGTCCTTGCCGCTGACGGTGAACGTCTTGCCCGTCAGGTCGACCTTCGCGGCGTTGCTGCCCGCCTCCGCGGACGGTCCGGCGCTCTGCTGGAGCCCGCACCCGGCCATCAGGGCGACGGCCGCGGTGCCCGCGACGGCCGCGACGAGGCGGCGTTTCAGGGAGGTCACGATGGTTCTCCTTCGGTGGTGGATCACGCGGACGAGCCGCGCACGAGGCGTTCGACGACCGCGGCGAGCCAGTCGACGAACAGCGCCAGCGCGGTGACCAGCGCCGCGACGGCGAAGGCCGCGTCGGCGCGGCCGAGCTTCAACATGCTGAGGATCGGGGTGCCGAGACCGCCTGCGCCGATGTAGGTGGCGAGGGTGGCGGTGCCGACGTTGAGGACGAGGGCCACGCGGATGCCGGCGACCATCACGGGCACCGCCAGAGGCAGCTCGACCAGGCGCAGCGTCATCCCGGCCGACATGCCCATGCCGCGGGCGGCCTCGATGTAGGACGGCTCGACGGCCCGCAGGCCGACGACGGTGTTGGTGAGCACCGGGAGGAACGACGCGATGACGAGCGCGACGATCGCGCTGCCCGCACCGAACCCGAGCGGGCTGAACGCCATCAGGATGATCACGCCGAACGGCGGGAGCGCCTGCAGGAAGCCGCCGATGGACAGGACCGCGTCGCCGAGGCGGCCCGCCGACTTCCGGCTGAGCAGGATGCCGAGCGGGATCGAGATGATCACGACCACGACGGTGGACACGCCGACGAGATAGGCGTGCTGGCCGAACTGCGAGAGCAGGTCGCCGAAGTCGAGCGCCCGGCCCTCCGGGGCCCGCCCGGGTGCCGTGAAGTCCTGGGCGTTGATCCACAGCACGACGCCGATGACGATCACCGCGACGACGGCGGGGGTCACGAACAGCGCGAGGCTGCGCCGCTTCCGCAGCGGCGTGACGATCGGACGGGTGATCGTCGGCGGGGGCGCGGTCATGCGTTGCCCCTGGCCCGCAGGTCGCCGACCATGGCGTCCCACCGCAGCGCACCGCGCGGGGCCCCGTCGTCACCGAGCACGAGGACGAGCGGGGCCCGCGAGTCCAGCATCACGTCGACGGCGTCGTAGACGGTGCCGGTGAACGGCACCGTGACGAGCGGGGGGGCCTCGGTGGTGCCGGGCACGTGCAGCCAGCGGTCGGGCTTCCCGGCGTCGTCCAGGGCCAGCACGGGGTGGTTGCCGGCGGGCGAGTCGGTGGCCGAGACGACCACCTCGTCGAGCTTCAGCCTCGCGATGTCCAGCAGCGAGAGCCGGCGGACCGCCGCGCCGCCGCCCACGAACTGGGCGACGAACTCGTCGGCGGGGTTGGTGAGGATCTCGTCGGGGGTGTCGTACTGCCGCAGCCGCCCGCCGGTCCCGAAGATCGCGATGCGGTCACCGAGCTTGACGGCCTCGGTGAGGTCGTGGGTGACGAAGCAGATCGTCTTCGCCACCTGCCGCTGCACCTCGAGGAACTCGTCCTGCAGGCGGTCGCGGGTGATCGGGTCGATGGCGCCGAACGGCTCGTCCATGAGCATCACGGGCGGATCCGCGGCGAGCCCGCGGGCCACGCCGACGCGCTGCTGCTGGCCGCCGGAGAGCTGGCGCGGGTAGCGGTCGCGGTACTCACCGGGCTCCATCCCCACGAGGTGCAGCAGCTCGTCCACACGTGTGGCGATGCGCTGGCGCTCCCAGCCGAGCATCTTCGGCACCATGCCGATGTTCTCGCCGATCGACATGTGCGGGAACAGCCCGACCTGCTGGATGACGTAGCCGATGCGGCGCCGGAGCTGGTCGGCGTTGACGGAGGTCACGTCGTCGCCGTCGAGGATGATCCGGCCGGTGGTGGGCTCGATGAGCCGGTTCATCATCTTCAGCGTGGTGGTCTTGCCGCAGCCCGACGGGCCGATGAGCATCACGATCTTGCCCTCGGGGACCTCGAACTCGAGCTCCTCGACGGCCGGCCGCTCCTGGCCGGGGTAGGTCTTGCTGACGCCCTCGAGGGCGATCATGGGCCGGCCCGCGGCCGTGTCGTCAGATGTTGTGATCTCGCTGGTCTCAGACACGGATCCCCCTCGGCGTGGTGAGGCGTTTGATGATGACGAACGCGATCTCGAAGACCGCGGCGATGACCAGCGGCCCGAGCGTGCCGACGACGACCTGGGCGAAGCTGCCCGCTCCGCCGAGGCGCGTGAGGCCGTCCAGCAGGGGCTTGCCGAAGCCCAGCCCGCTCACGACGGCACCGACGGCGGCGATGGAGACCATGATCAGCACGGAGACGCGGATCCCCGAGAGCACCACCGGCCAGGCCAGCGGGAGCTGCACGCGCGCCATGCGCCGGATCGGGCCCATCCCGATCCCGCGGGCGGCCTCCAGCACGGCGGGGTCCACCGACGACAGCCCGGCCACGGTGTTGCGGAGCACCGGGTAGATCCCGTAGAGCGTCAGCCCGACGATGGCCGGCGAGATGCCGAACCCGAAGATCGGCTGCAGCAGCCCGAACAGGGCGAGCGACGGCACGGTCAGCAGCGCGGACGCGATCAGCAGCGCGGTCTCCTGCGAGCCCGCGCGCACCGTCCGGGACCACGACGGCGGCGTCAGCTGGTTCGTGTGCAGCACCAGCGCGAGCACCAGCGCGATGACGGTGGCGATGGCCACCGAGTAGAGCACGAGGAGGAAGTGCGTCTGCGCGTAGAACTGGACGTCGGTCGCGTTGGTCGAGAGGTACTGGAGGATGTCGCCCATCTGCCACGTCCCTTCCCCGATTGCGTCCGCCGGCGGGTGCGGGTTCGGCGGTGCGTCTGGGCACGTTAGCCGCGTACGACCGATCCGTCGGGCTGGAGGACGGCGACCGGGCCGGTCCCGGACAGGTCGATCCGCGGCTCCGCGTCGCGGCCGGAGTCGGGTATGCACCGGTCACAGGCGGTACCGGTGCTCCCGGGCCGCCCGCTGCACGATCGGACGATGTGTTCCCGGGCGAGACCGGATCGTGATCTCCTCACCGTCCACGCGCGAACAGGCGCGTCCGTTCGAGGGGATCGCCACCTCAATGGCGGTACGCTCGCCGTCGGCGAACAGCGACCCCACCGGGGTCGCGAACGGGACTAGATTCGCACGAGGGCGCCCACGTCGCGCGGCGTTGCGCTCCACTTTCCCGTCGTCCAGGAGCGTGCATGGCCAAGCCCGTCCTCATGACCGTCGACGACGACCCCGGCGTCAGCCGCTCGGTCGCCCGGGACCTGCGCCGCCGCTACGGCGAGGAGTTCCGGATCGTGCGCGCCGAGTCCGGCCGTGACGCGCTCGACGCGCTGCGCGAGCTGGCCCTGCGCGGCGAACCGGTGGCGGCGATCCTCGCCGACTACCGGATGCCCGAGATGAACGGCATCGACTTCCTCGAGGCCGCCATGGACGTCGCCCCGCACGCCCGTCGCGCGCTGCTCACCGCCTACGCCGACACCGACGCCGCGATCCGCGCCATCAACGTCGTCGACGTCGACCACTACCTGCTCAAGCCGTGGGACCCGCCGGAGGAGAAGCTCTACCCGGTGATCGACGCGCTCGTCGAGACGTGGCGTGCGGTGGGCGTGCGGCCCGTCGAGGAGACGCGCGTGGTGGGCCACCGCTGGTCGGCCGAGTGCTTCGCCGCCCGCGACTTCCTGGCCCGCAACTCCGTGCCCTACCGCTACTACTCGATCGACGAGCCCGAGGGCGCCCGGCTGCTCGAGGCCGCCGGCGCCGGGCCCGACGACGTGCCGCTGGTGATCACCACCGACGGCACGGCGCTGCGCAACCCGTCGGACGCCGAGATCGCCGTCGCGGTAGGGCTGACCACCGTCCCGGCAGGAGACTTCTACGACCTGATCGTGATCGGCGGCGGCCCGGCCGGGCTGGGCAGCGCGGTCTACGGCGCGTCGGAGGGGCTGCGCACGGTGCTCGTCGAGCGGCAGGCCACCGGCGGGCAGGCCGGGCAGAGCTCACGCATCGAGAACTACCTGGGCTTCCCCGACGGCGTGTCCGGCGCCCAGCTCACCGACCGGGCGCGCCGGCAGGCCGCCAAGTTCGGAGCCGAGGTGCTGACGGCCCGCGACGTCGTGGGGCTGGAGGTGCGGGGCTCCGCGCGCGTGGTGAAGTTCGGCGACGGCAGCGAGATCGCCGCGCACGCCATCGTGCTGGCCACCGGCGTGTCCTACAACAGCCTCGACGCGCCGGGCGTCGGCGAGCTCACCGGCCGCGGCGTCTACTACGGCTCCGCCGCCACCGAGGCCCCCGCCTGCGCCGGCCAGGACGTCTACATCGTGGGCGGCGCCAACTCGGCCGGGCAGGCCGCGGTGTTCTTCTCCCGCCACGCCGACACCGTCACGGTGCTGGTGCGCGGCCCCGGCCTGGAGGCCTCGATGTCCAGCTACCTGATCAGGCAGCTCGACGCCATCGACAACGTCCACGTGCGGTCCGGCACCGAGGTGGTCGAGGCGTGCGGCGACGGCCACCTGCAACGGCTCGTGCTGTCCGACCGCGCGAGCGGGGAGAAGCAGGAGGTCGAGGCCGGGTCGATGTTCGTGTTCATCGGCGCCGCGCCGCGCACCGACTGGCTCGACGGCGTGGTGGTCCGCGACGCGCGCGGGTTCGTGCCCACGGGCCCCGATCTCGTCGTCGGCGGCGCCCGGCCGCCGGGCTGGACGCTCGACCGCGATCCCTACCACCTGGAGTCGAGCGTGCCCGGGGTGTTCGTGGCCGGGGACGTGCGGGCCGAGTCGGTCAAGCGCGTGGCGTCGGCGGTCGGCGAGGGTGCGATGGCGGTGACGCTGGTGCACCGGTACCTGGCGGAGCAGTGAGTACGTCGGTGGAACTGCGCAACCTGTTCCTCTTCGCCGACCTCAGCGACGAGCAGCTGGCCTGGATCGGCGAGCATGCCGACGTCGTCGAGGTGGCGGCGGGCGAGGACGTCGTCACCGAGGGCGAGCCGGCGCGCTGCTTCCACGTGCTGCTCTCGGGCACCGTCGCGATGAGTCGCATGATCGGTGGCGACGCCGTGGAGACCACCCGCACCGACCAGCCCGGCGTCTACTTCGGGGCGGTGCAGTTCTACCTCGACGACGACTCGGCGCGCGACTACCCGTCGTCGGTCCGGGCGATCACCGACGCGGCCGTGCTCGCGTTGCCCGCCAAGGAGTTCGCCCGCGAGTTCGCGCAGTGGTTCCCCATGGCGATGCACCTGCTGGAGGGGATGCTGCTGGGGATGCGCAAGAGCAACTCCCAGGTGGCCGAACGCGAGCGGTTGCTGGCGCTGGGCAAGCTCTCGGCCGGGCTCACCCACGAGCTCAACAACCCCGCCGCCGCGGCCGGCCGCGCCGCCGACGCGCTGCGCGACCGCGTCGCCGGCATGCGCAACAAGCTGGCCATGATCGCGTCCGGCAAGCTCGCCGGCGCGCAGCTGCAGAAGCTCGTGATGGCGCAGGACGAGTTCGTCAAGAAGGTGCGCCACGCCCCGGCGCTCACGCCGATGCAGGCGTCGGACCTCGAGGACGAGCTCGGCGACTGGTTCGACGACCACGACATCGCGGGCGGCTGGGACCTCGCGCCCGTCTTCGTCTCGGGCGGGCTGGGCGTCGAGGACATGGAGGCCGTGCTGACCTCGGCGGGCGAGGAGACCATCGAGGGCGCGATCCGCTGGCTCTCCTACACCGTGGAGACCGAGAGCCTGATCCGCGAGATCCTCGACGCCACCTCGCGCATCTCCGACCTGGTCGGCGCGGCCAAGCAGTACTCGCAGATGGACCGCGCGCCCTACCGCTGGATCGATGTCCACGAGGGGCTCGAGGCCACCCTGGTGATGTTCGGGCGCAAGGTCGGCCCCGACGGCGGCATCGACATCGTCCGGGACTACGACCGGTCGCTGCCCCAGATCCCCGCGTACTCCGCCGAGCTCAACCAGGTCTGGACCAACATCATCGACAACGCCGTCGACGCGATGGACGGCGCCGGCACGCTCACGGTGCGCACCGCGCTGGCCGGGGACCGGTTGATGGTGGAGATCGGCGACACCGGGCCCGGCATCCCGCCCGAGGTCCGCAAGCGGATCTTCGAGCCGTTCTACACGACCAAGGCCGTCGGGAAGGGCACCGGGCTCGGGCTCGACGTCACCTACCGCGTGGTGGTGGGGCGGCACCACGGCGACGTGGTGGTGACGTCGGAGCCCGGGGACACCCGTTTCCAGGTGTTGCTGCCGCTCTCGGAATCAGGAGACGGCTGACTCGATCCGGTCGAGGGTCCCGGCCAGCTGCTCCTCGGAGACCAGCGGGAACATCTTGAGGAACTCCTCGTCCTTGACGCTCATCCACTCGTAGGTCTGCGTCACCTCGGTGCCGCCCTCCACCTCGCGCAGGTCGTAGGTGAAGGTGTGCCCGCTCGCGTCCATGTCGCCGAGCTTCCCGGCGAGCTCGCACGTCGGGTCCATCTTCGGGGCCCACCCGATGCGCGCGTCGGGTACGAGCGCCGTGACGGAGTTGACCATCCGGTAGTCGCCCAGCGCGTCCTGGTGCATGTTCATGGTGAAGACCTGACCGATGGCCCGGATCGGGACGGCGTCGCCCTCGACCCCCTGGATCATGCCGGCGCCGTCGAACTCCTTGTGCCGGTTCGGGTCCGACAGCAGCGCGAAGATCGCGTCCGGCGACGCGGGGATGACCTTGGTGGCCTGCAGCTTCCTGGAGGTGTCCATCACCCGGCCTACCCGGTGGGCCGGACGGCCTAAACCAGCACGCGTCGGACCTGCGTGACCTCGTCAGGGACCGAGACCTCGGTGCCGTCGGGGCGGGTGACGACGCGGGGGACGGTCTCGCAACGGTCGACGTCCCAGGTGGCGGAGTCGATCGCGAGAGCGGTGAGGACGTCGTGGGCGGTGGGCTGAGGCGCATGATTCGTCGCGTGCCCGCCGTGCCCGACGATCAACAACGTCCCACCCGGGGCGACCGCGGCGGTGGCGCGGCGCAGGATCGCCTCGCGGGGGAAGGCCTCGTCGGGCGACTGCAGGTACTGCGCGTTGACCAGGTCGAACGTGCCCGCGGGGAAGGTGGCCGTGAGGTCGTGGCGCTCCACGGTGACGTCGGAGTTGCGTTCCAGGACGCGGTCCAGGGCGGTGGTGGAGACGTCGACGGCGGTGACGGCCCATCCGTGTTCGGCGAGCCACGCGGTGTCGGCGCCTTCGCCGGCGCCGAGGTCGAGGGCGGTGCCGGGACGCAGGTGCTCCGCGGTCTGCGCGAGGATCGGGTTGACGCGCCCGCTGAACACCTGGGGCCTGGCGCGGTAGAACTCCTCCCAGAACTGCGGGCTGCCCGGTACCGCCTCGGCCGTCCCGGTCTGGTGTCCGTGTCCGTGTGTCATGGCGGGAGTGTGCACCTCCGCGTGCGAGATTGACGAATCACCTTGCCGATCCGGCAAGTCGGTCCCCTCCCGCCGCTGACCGAGCCCCGCGCACCAGGCCTCGATGCGGTGCCGGGCCCCGGTCCACGGTCGTGATCGTCGCGGCCCGCACCGAAGTGCCCCTGGCGCGGCGTCGAGGTGGGCTCGCCGGGATCACTGTTGCTGATGATCACTGTCGGTCGCGCAGTACGGCCCTTGTCGCGGCTCTGACGTGCGGTTCGAGCCGATCACGACGGGGAGGGCTCTGCCTGGACCGCGAAGACCTGCGCGTCGTCGGCGAAGGCCTTGAACTCCAGGGCGTTGCCCGCCGGGTCGAGCAGGAACATCGTCCACTGCTCCCCGGGCTGCCCCTCGAACCGCACGTAGGGCTCGATGACGAACGCGGTACCCGCCGCGCGCAGCCGCCCGGCCAGCTCCTGGAACCGGGGGACGGTCAGGATCAGGCCGAAGTGCGGCACCGGCACGTCGTGGCCGTCGACCGGGTTGTGGACCTGCTCGGGCCGGCCGGGCGCCAGGTGCGTGACCAGTTGGTGGCCGTGCAGGTTCCAGTCCACCCAGATGTCGCTGCTGCGGCCCTGCTCCAGGCCGAGCACGTCACCGTAGAAGCGGCGGGCCGCGTCGAGGTCGTCGACCGGTACGGCCAGGTGGAACCGCGGGACGGGGGAGTCGAGATCGCTCACGCGGGCCCACGTTAGTTCGCAGCCCGCACCGCAGCGGCGGCGACGTGGTCCCCCCGCGCCTCCAGGCCCGCGACCACCCCGTCCACGTCCGCGGCCGGCCGGTTCTGGCTCATCTTGAGCTTCGCCTCGATGCGGGAGATCACGAGCTCCACCCCGACGATCGCGCGCAGCTGTCCGGCCACGAACGCGGGCGGGGCGTCGTCCACCGACCACGGCGTCGGCTCGGCCGCCTCGTGCAGGTCGGTCAACCGTCGCACCAACGCGTCCAGCCACTCGACGTCGTCGTGGATGCGCAACTCCCCGTAGACGTGGGCGGTCAGGTAGTTCCACGTCGGCACCACGCGGCCGTGCTCGGCCTTCGACGGGTAGAAGCCGGGCGAGACGTACGCGTCGGGGCCGTGGACGATCACCATCGCCTCCCCGATGACGGGCCGCGACCAGTGGTCGTTGTTGCGGGCGACGTGCCCGAGCAGGGAACCGCCGTCGTGGAGGAACGGCAGGAACGTCGCGACCAGGCCGTCCTCGGTCATCGTCACCAGGTCGGCGGCCTGCGGTCGGGCGAGCAACTCGCTGATGTCGTCGGCGGCGAAGTGCGCGGGCACGTACATCAGGCGATCCGGTGCTCGACGAGGTCCCACCGGTTGCCGAAGGGATCGGCGAACACCGCCACCGATCCGTAGGGCTCGTGGCGCGGCTCCTCCAGGAACGTGACGTCCGCGGCGAGCATGCGGGCGTGGTCGGCCGCGAAGTCCGACGTGGACAGGAACAGGGCCACGCGACCGCCGGTCTGGTCGCCGATGCGGGCCTCCTGCTCGGGTCCGGCGGCCTGCGCGAGGAGCAACGACGCCCCGGTGCCACCCGGCGGTGCGACCACCACCCACCGCTTCCCGTCGCCCAGCGCCGTGTCGTCGACGAGCGCGAACCCCAGCGCGTCGACGTAGAAGGCGATCGCCGCGTCGTAGTCGGGGACGACGAGCGTGACGAGCCCGATCCGCTGGGCCGGGCGCGGGTCGCGAGGGGCGTTGTCCCAGCGCCAGCCGTCGGCCCGGCGCGGCCGGTCGGGCAGCGCGATCCGCCCGCACGCCCAGAGCAGCGTCGTCCACGGGTCGGCGGCCGGCCCGACGTCACGGAACAACCGCGCCAGCACCCGCGCACAGAGGCCGGGGTCCGGGTCGAACGGCACGCGCAGGCCCTGCGCCACGTCGTGGGTGTGCACCAGCGTCTCGAGCACGCCCATCGCGGCGGAGGCCTCCGCGTCGGCGCGTCCGAAGGCGTGGTGGCCGGTGACGCCGGGCGGGGTCACCTGCACGATCGCGGCGAGCAGGGCTCCCGACGCCGTCAGCACCGCGAACAGACCCTCCGGCCCGGCGGCGGGATCCGAGCGGATGGCGTTCTCCTCACCGCCGGGAGTGCGCGCCGCAGCCTCCAGGGGCAGATAGGTCCGGTAGCCGGGCGCGCCGAGCTGGGCGCCGTAGAAGACCAGGTCGTCGGCGATGTGCTCGACTGTCTCCCAGCAGCTCCACTCGAGGTCACCCGCGGGGGCCCACCAGTCGCGGTCGGCGCCGGCGCGCAGGGCGGTGACGGCGGAGGCGACGGCGGCGAGGACATCATCGGCGGTGACGGGCACCGGGCGACCCTAGACAACCGGGTGGCCGGGTCGCGCGTGAGTTGCCCATCATGGCCGGGTGATCGAGATCGGAGCCCGGCGCCGCGCCCAGCCCGCGCCGCCGCACATCGTCCCCGCCTCCCTGATCACGCCCGACGGCGACCCGACCCGCCCGTGGGGGCACCTGCTCGCGGACGAGCGGCGTCCGTGCGTCGTCGAGCGCGCGCTGAAACTGCCGACTCGCGCACCGAAAACTGCCGACTCGCGGGCTTGGAACCGCCGACTCGCGGGGTGGTCAGAGGCGGTGGGCGCCCTCTGACGGGTCCGCTCTCCGGATCTCGGGCTGCCTCAGGCCCTCCGCCGTGAAGGCGTCGCGGACGCTCGTCGCCACGTCGTCCACCCGGCTCACCGGGACCAGCGCTATCGCCGAGCCGCCGAAGCCACCCCCGACCATCCGCGCCCCGAACGCGCCCGAGGCGCGGGCGGTCTCACAGGCCAGGTCCAGCTCGCGGCAGGAGACCTCGAAGTCCTTCGCCAGCGACGTGTGCGACGCGTCGAGCAGCGGGCCGATGTCCTGCAGGCGGCCGTCGTCGAGCAGTGCGACCGCCTCGCGGACCCGCGCGATCTCCGTGACGACGTGCCGCGCCCGGCGCAGCGGCTCGCCGTCGAGGGCGTCCAGGTCGCGCAGCGTGGCGTCGCGCAGGCTGTGCAGCCCGAGCGTCGCCGCCGCCTTCTCCACCGCGGCCCGGCGCTCGCCGTACTGCCCGTCGGCCAGGTGGTGCCGGACGCGGGTGTCGATCACCAGCACGCGCAGGCCGTCGTCGGCGGGGGCGAAGGGGACCTGGCGTGTGGAGCCATCGCGGGTGTCGAGCAGCAGCGCGTGCCCGGCGGTGGACAGCAGCGACGCGGCCTGGTCCATCCCGCCCGTCGACGCGCCCACCACGTCGTTCTCGGCGCGGATGCAGGCGGCCGCCAGCTCGCGGCGGTCGAGCGCCAGGCCGAACAGGTCGTTGACGGCCAGCGCCGTCGCGCACTCCAGCGCCGCCGAGGACGACAGGCCCGCCCCCAGCGGCACGGTCTCGCTGACCAGCAGGTCGATCCCGCCGACCGAGTGCCCGGCCTCGCGCAGCGCCCACAGCACCCCGGCGGCGTAGCCGGCCCAGCCCGCGGGCGAGCCCGGGCCGATCGCGTCGAGCGCGCCCTCCCAGCCCTCGCCCTCGGCCGCGCTCTGCAGCCGGACGCGGCCGTCCGTGCGGGCGCCCACCTCCACCACCGTGCGCTCCGCGATCGCGAACGGGAGGCAGAGGCCCTCGGCGTAGTCGACGTGCTCGCCGATCAGGTTGACGCGCCCCGGAGCGGCCCAGCGGCCGTCCGGTTCGCGGTCGAACAGGTTCCGGAAACCCGTCATGCCCCGTGCTCCTCGACCGGTGGGGCGGTGGTCCGCCGGGTCATACAGCGCCTCGCAGCCTCTCCGCGATCTGCTCCGGCGCCGCGTCGTTGACCCACGCCGCCATGCCCGACTCCGACCCCGCCAGGTACTTGAGCTTCCCGGGCGCCCGGCGCAGGGAGAACAGCTGCAGGTGCAGGCGGGTGAGGTCGCGTCCGGTGTGGACGGGTGCCTGGTGCCAGCCGGCGATGTAGGGCAGCTCCGACGGCTCGCCGAAGTAGTGCTCGAGGCGCTGCAGCAGCTCGCGGTAGACCACGGCCAGCTCGTCGCGCTCGGCGTCGTCCAGGGCGGTCATGTCGGGTACCGCCCGGTGCGGCACGAGGTGGGCCTCCACCGGCCAGCGGGCCGCGGCCGGCACGAACGCGGTCCAGTGCTCCCCGTCGATGACGACGCGGGTGCCGGCCTTGCGCTCGGCGTCGAGCACGTCGCCCATGAGGTCGCGGCCGGTGCGCTGGCGGTGTGCGCCCGCCCTGGTGATCAACGACGCCGTGCGCGGGGTGACGAAGGGGTAGCCGTAGATCTGGCCGTGCGGGTGCTGCAGCGTCACCCCGATCTCCTGGCCGCGGTTCTCGAACGGGAACACCTGCTCGATGCCGGGCATGGCCGAGAGCTCGGCGGTGCGGTCGGCCCACGCCTCGATGACGGTGCGCACCCGCGACACGGGCAGCGAGCCGAACGACGCGTTGTGGTCGCTGGTGAAGCAGACGACCTCGCAGCGCCCGTTGGCCGGGCGCTGCGGCCACAGCGGGTTGCCGTCGACGTTCGGCTCGACGTCGGCGGTGGTCCGCGCGAACGAGGGGAAGCGGTTCTCGAACACCACCACGTCGTAGTCGGCGGCCGGGATCTCCGTGGGCTCGTGGCCGGGGCGGGTGGGGTCGAGCGGGCAGTGGTCGGCGGGCGGGAGGTAGGTGCGGTTCTGCCGGTGCGCGGCGATGGTGACCCACTCGCCGGTGAGCACGTCGAAGCGCATGGTGGACGCGTGCTCGACGACGGGCAGGTCGCGGGTGTCGGGCAGCACCTCGCGGTCGGTGGTGACGTCGTCGAAGTAGAAGAGCTCGCGGCCGTCGGCCATGCGGGCCTGTGTGCGCCGGACGTTCACGTGCCGGTCCCTTCGGTCGTGCGCGTAAATCCGGGTGGGAACACTGTTATCCGCGCACGGGCGGCGGAGCCGCGCATCGTGGTCACGCCGCCAGCACCACCCGTCCGCAGCTGCTCTCCAGGACCTTGCGCGCATCGGGCTCCAGCTGGTCGTCGCTGACGACGACGTCCACCTCGCCCAGGGTCGCGATCGTGCTCAACCCCACCACCCCCCACTTCGAGTTGTCGGCCACGACGGCGACCCGCCGGGCACTGGCCACGAGGGCCCTGTTCGTCTCGGCCTCCACGAGGTTCGGGGTGGTGAAGCCGGCCTCGGCGTCCATCCCGTGCACCCCCATGAGCAGCCAGTCCACGTGCAGCCGGCGCAGCGCGGCCACGGCGATCGGCCCCACCAGCGCGTCCGACGGCGTGCGCTCACCGCCGGTGAGGATCACCGAGAGGTCGTCGCGGCCCGACTCGTGCAGCACCTCGGCCACCCGCAGCGAGTTGGTGACGACGGTCAGCCGCGGCACCCCGAGCAGCGCACTCGCGACGGCGTGCGTGGTGGTGCCCGCCGACAGCGCCACCGACGCCCCCGGCTCGATGAGGTTGGCCGCCGCCGCCGCAATGGCCTGTTTCGCCGCCGTGTGCAGCCCCAACTTGGCGACGAACCCGGGCTCGTCGACGCTGCTGCCGGCGACCGTGGCCCCGCCGTGCACCCGCGTGACGAGGCCACGGGCGGCCAGTACGTCGATGTCGCGACGCACGGTCATGTCGGACACGCCGAGGCGCTCGACGAGCTCGGAGACCCGCGCACCGCCGGTGGTGCGCACCTCGTCGAGGATCAGCTCCTGGCGTTGGCGGGCGAGCATCAGGTCCCTTCCTGCACCACAGCCGCGGCACCTGCGACTACCGTGACCGTACCGTTACAGCTGGTCCCGGACAGCAGCTCGGTACCGGTGGCGGGCACCGCCACGTCGGCGTTCGTCCGGTTGAGCACGAACAGGTACTCCCCGCGGCGTACGACCTCGACGCCGGGAGAGCCCGCGCGCGTCACGCCCGCCTCGGTCGCGATCCGCTCGGCGAGTGCCGCGGTGGCCTGCTCGTCGAGCCGGGTGGCCACGTACCAGGCCGTCCCGTTGCGGGTGATCGCCGGCGTGCCGGGCAGCGGGCCGTCGGCGTAGGAGGCGACGACGGACGCGTCGGTGGTGGTGAGCAGCTCCGTCCACAGATCGGCGTGCGACCCGTCGTCGAGCGTCACACCCGCGCCCGGGGCCAGCGGCGCGAACTCCTCCGACCGCACTCCCAGCAGCTCCCGGAACGCTCCCGGGTAGCCGCCGAGGCGGATGTGGTCGGCCTCGTCGACGATCCCGGAGAAGTACGTGACGAGCACGTGCCCCCCGCGGTCGGCGACGGCCTGCAGCGCGGGGGCCACGGCGTCGGAGACCAGGTACAGCGTCGGGACGACCACCAGCTTGTAGCCGGACAGGTCCGACTCCGGGTGCACGACGTCGGCCGTCGCACCCAGGTCGGTGACCGCGGAGTGCCAGCGGTGCACGGCGTCGATGTAGTGCAGCTCGCCGCTGGGGTGGCTGCCCAGATCGCAGGCCCACCAGGCGTTCCAGTCCCACAGCACCGCGACGTCGGCCCGCACGCGGCTGCCGGCCACGTCACCGATCTTCTTCAGCGCCGCGCCCAGCTCCACGACCTCGCGGAACTTCACCGAGTCCCGGCCCGCGTGGGGGACGAGCGCGGAGTGGAACTTCTCCCCGCCGGCCCGCGAGGCGCGCCACTGGAAGAACGCGACGCCGTCGGCCCCGCGGGCGACGTGCTGCAGCGAGTCGAGCAGCAGCTCACCGGGCCGCTTCGCCAGGTTGACGGGCTGCCAGTTCACCGCCGAGGTGGCCGACTCCATCAGCAGCCACGGCTCCCCTCCCGCGACGCCCCGGGTGAGGTCGTCGGTGAACGCCTGCTCCGCGTGGATGTGCGGGAGCCGGTGGTCGAGGTAGTGGTCCTGGCTGACGACGTCCATGTCCGGCGCCCACGCGAAGTAGTCCTGTTCGGACTGGTGGGAGCTGACCATGAAGTTCGTGGTGATGGGCACGTCGGGTGAGACGTCGCGCAGCACGTCGCGCTCGGCGCGGTGGTAGTCGAGCAGCTCGTCGGAGGAGAAGCGGGCGAAGTCCAGCTCGTGCGTCGGGTTGGGCACCGCCGGCGTGATCCGCGGCGGCAGCACCTCCTCGAACGACGTGTAGTGCTGGCTCCAGAAGGCGGTGCCCCAGGCGTCGTTGAGCTTCTCGATGTCGCCGTACCGGTCGGAGAGCCACACCCGGAACGCCGCCGCGCTGACGTCGCACCAGCACCGGCCGTTGTGGCAGCCCAGCTCGTTGGACACGTGCCAGAGCCGCACGGCCGGGTGGTCGCCGTAGCGCTGCGCCATCGTCCGGACGAGCTCGAGCGCGTAGGTCCGGAAGACCGGCGAGCTCGGGCACCACGACTGGCGGCTGCCCGGCCAGAGCGTGTGCCCGGCCGCGTCGACGGTGAGGATCTCGGGGTGGGCGGCGGTCAGCCACGGCGGGGGTGCCGCCGTGGCCGTCGCCATGTCGATCGCGATGCCGCCCTCGTGGAGCAGACCGACGATCTCGTCGAACCAGCCGAAGTCCCAGGTGTCGGGGGTCGGCGCCAGCTTCGCCCAGGAGAAGACGCCGAGCGTCACGAAGCCGACGCCGGCCTCCTGCATGAGTGCGATGTCCTCGGGCCACACCGAGCGCGGCCACTGCTCGGGGTTGTAGTCGCAGCCGAGGGCGATGCCATCGAACGGCAGTGTCATGGAAGGGCGATGGCTCATCCCTTGGTCGCTCCCAACGTCAGACCGGAGACGAACTGCTTCTGCAGCGCGAAGAAGATGATCAGAACGGGCAGCATGACCAGCACCGACCCGGCCGAGAGCAGGTTGTAGTCGGTGAAGAACTGACCCTGCAGGTTGCCCAGCGAGCTCGTGATCGGGAGCTTGTCACCGCGCTGGATCAGCACGACGGCCCAGAAGAACTCGTTGTAGACCCACGTGACCTGCAGCGTCGCCAGCGCGGCCAGCGGCGGCCGGCACAGCGGCAGCGTGAGCTGGAAGAACTGGCGCGTGACGCTCGCGCCGTCGACCCGCGCCGACTCGTAGATCTCGTTCGGGATCGTCTTCATGTAGTTGCTCAGCACGAACGTGCAGAAGCCGAGCTGGAAGGCGATGTTCATCAGGATGACGCCGATGGGCGAGTTCAGCAGCGAGCCCGAGTCGCTGAGCCAGAACGGCAGCTCGGTCGACCGGAACATCCGGTAGACCGGGATGAGCAGCGACTGCGGCGGCAGCAGGTTCGCGGCCAGGAAGATCGCCAGCAACGAGAGGTTGAACCTGAACGAGAAGCGCGAGAGCACGAACCCCACGCAGCAGGCCAGGAACAGCGTGACGATCACGGCCGGGGCGGTGATGACGAGCGAGTTCCAGAAGTGGATCCCGAAGTCGCCCTGCGTCCAGGCGTTCAGGTAGTTCTTGATGGTGAACCCGCCGAACGACACGTAGCCGTTCTGGGCGGTGTAGGAGTAGTCGCGGAACGAGTTGTAGATGGCCCACGCGATGGGGAAGATCCACCCGAGTGACACGATCACGAGGAAGGCGTGCAGGACGATGCGGGGCGGTTTCGGCCACACCCGGGCCGGTCTGACAGCCAGATCCGTCACTTCTGCCTCTCCTCTCGCATCACGATGGTCAGGTAGATCGCCACGAAGATCGAGCTGATGACCAGCATGATCGTCGCCATGGCGGAGCCGAAGCCGACGCGGCTCGCTTCACCCACCACGTTCTGGGTGACGAGCGTGGCGATCGTCTCCAGGCCGTTGCGGCCCTTGTTGATGACGTAGACCAGGTCGAACGCGCGCAGCGCCTCGATCACCGTGATCACCAGGACGATGATGTTGATCGGCCGCATCACCGGGAAGATCACCCGGAAGAACGCCTGCCGCTCGTTCGCGCCGTCGATCATGGCGGCCTCGCGCAGCGACGGGTCCACCGCCTTCAGACCCGCCAGGTACAGAAGCATGATGTAGCCGACGTGCTTCCAGCTGGCGGCCACCAGAGCTGCCCACAGGTTGATGCTGGAGTCGCCGTACCAGTCGATCTGCGTGCCGAGCACCGCGTTCAGGATGCCCTGGTCGCGGGAGTAGATCAGCTGCCAGACGAAGCCGACGAGGGCGAGGCTCATGATCACCGGCAGGTAGAACGCCGTCTGGTAGACGCGGCTGCCCTTGATCTCCTTGTCCAGCAGCACGGCCAGGAACATCCCGAACGGCGTGGCCACGACGAACAGCACGGCGAGCCACAGCAGGTTGTGCTGCAGCGCCGGCCAGAACGGCGGGTAGTTCGTGGCCACGTTGGTGTAGTTGTCGGCGCCGATGGCCTTGATGCTGCTCAGCGCACCGATGCCGTTCCAGTTCGTGAACGACAGCGCGACGGTGGCGACGGCCGGGAACCAGACGAGCACGAGCACGAGCAGCGTCGGCACCGCCACCATCACCGACACGACGATGAGGTCCGTGCGGGTCAGCTTGTGCACCTTCTGGTTGCGGGCGCGCCGGGGCTTGTCAGGTGGGGGATCGGCGGCGCGGGCAGGCGCGATCTCGGATTGTGCGGTCATTGTCCCGGCCCCGTCAGCTGGTGAAGATGGTCTTCTTCTGGCTCTCGATGCTCTTCGTCAGGCCGTCGATGTCGTTGGGGTTCTTGATGAACGACTGGATCGCCGGGATCATGACGGTGGAGGCGAAGTCGGGGCGCGTGTCGCGGTCCATGAACTGCGAGATCTCCTTGGCGCCCGCCACGAACTCCACGGCCTTCTTCTGCAGCTTCGTGTAGCCCGAGGTGTCGGCGCCCGAGTTCGCGGCGACGACGGTGGGGTCGGACTTGACGTAGATGCCCTGGGCCTGCGGCGTGGCCAGGTAGGACAGGAACTTCTTGGCCGCGGCCTCGTTCTTCGGCCGCGCCGCCATCATGAAGCCGTCGATGGGAGCCTCGACGGCGGTGGTGCCGATGTTCGAGTCGATCTCGGGGAAGGTGAAGAAGTCCAGGTCGTCCTGGTCGGCGCCCTTCGTGAACTGCTGGCCGAGGAACATGCCCAGCACGTAGGTGCCCGACTTCTTCTGCTGCAGGCTCTGCGCGGCCTCCTGCCAGGTGCGACCCAGCGAGTCGGCCTGGTGCAGCGGCAGGATGCGCTTCCAGGTGTCGAACACGGTCTTGACCTTCGCCGAGTCCCACGCCTCCTTGCCGGCCATCAGGTCGACGTGGAACTGGTAGCCGTTGATCCGCAGGTTGAGCTGGTCGAACGTGCCCATCGCGGGCCAGCCGTCCTTGTCGCCGAAGGCGATCGGGGTGAGGCCGTCCTTCTGCATCTGGGCGCCGAGCGCGACGTACTCGTCGAGGGTCTTGGGCACCTGGTAGCCCTTGGCCGCGAAGACGCTGGGCCGGTAGTAGACCGCCCAGGGGTAGTAGTCGAACGGCACGAAGTACTGCTTGCCGTCGGCGGCGGTGGAGGCCTTCTTCAGGGCGTCGGAGTCGCCCTGGATGCCCGACCAGACGTCGGAGATGTCGCCGGCGAGGCCCTGCTGGGCGAAGAACTGCATGCGGTAGCCGGCGAACCACGTGAACACGTCGTCGGGCTGACCCTGCAGGTAGTTGTTGATGTTCTCCTGGAACGTGTTGTGGTCGACCGTGTTCGTGGTGATCTGGATGGCCGGGTCGTTGAAGCCCTTCACCAGCGCCTCGTACGCCGCCTTCGGCGTGGCGTCGGACTGGTTGGACCCGAACGACAGCGCGCCGCTCGCGTTGGCCACATCGGCGGCGCCGGCGCTGCCCCCGCCCGACCCGCAGGCCGCCAGGAGGCCGGTGGCCCCGAGGAGCCCGGCGCCCGCGACGGCGCTCTTGAGCAGCGAACGGCGCCCCAGGCGGGTAGCCGCCACCGACGCGGGGGTGAGCCCGGCCAGGTACTGGGCCTCGGTCGAGGGTCGGGACATGTCGCCTCCATTGGAGATCAAGTCAGGATGTGCTGTGCGGGTGTGACCGCGAGGTGAAGGAACGATGGCGCACGACCCCGAAAGAGTCAATACTTTCCAACAACGTCCAACAGGGGAGCCGAGCACATGCCAACAAGTTCCAACATCGAGACGGCCGTCCTGCGGGCTGGCGGCACCGCCGTCCTGCTCGATCTGAGCGGCCCGGGACTGCCCCGGATCCTGCACTGGGGGGCCGATGTGGATCTTCCGGACACGTCACTCCCCGCAGTCGTCGCGGCGCTGGAGCCCGGCGTCCCGCCCGGCACCGTCGACGCTCCCTGGCCCCTGACGGTGCTCCCGGGTGCCGCCGACGGCTGGCCCGGCCGCGCCGCGGTCCGTGGACAGGGGCGCGTGCCCTATCCGCGCTGGTCGGTCGCCTCCCACGACGTCACGCCGACAACGGTCCGGGTCGCGGCCCGCGACGCCGAGGCGGGCCTGGGGCTGGACCTGGCGCTGGTGCTCGAACCGTCCGGGGTCCTGACGACCGATGTCACGTTGAGTAACCGGGGAGGGGAGGAATATGTACTCGCGGGCCTCACCCCGGTGCTGCCCGTTCCCTCCCGCGCGGGGGAGCTGCTGGACCTCACCGGCCGGTGGTGCCGGGAGCACTCACCGCAGAGGTCACAGGTGCATGTCGGAATCCGTGCGCGGGAGTCCTGGCGGGGCCGACCCGGACACGACGCCACACCGCTGCTCGTGGCGGGCACCCCCGGGTTCGGGTTCGGCCACGGCGAGGTGTGGGGCGTGCACGTCGCGTGCGGCGGCAACTCCGTGCACCTCGTCGAGCGGGTGCCCGAGGGCTTCGCCGTGCTGGGCGGCGGCGAGCTCGTCGAGCCCGGTGAGATCGTGCTCGCCCCGGGCGAGGCCTACACCGCGCCGACGCTGCTCGCGGCCTGGTCCGACGAGGGCCTCGACGGGCTCTCGGCGCGGCTGCACGAGCACGTCCGTGCGCGGCCGGGCCACCCGTCGTCGCCGCGGCCGCTGACGCTCAACGTGTGGGAGGCCGTCTACTTCGACCACGACCTCGCCCGGCTCACCGCGCTCGCCGACCGCGCGGCCGCGCTGGGCGTCGAGCGCTACGTGCTGGACGACGGCTGGTTCCTCGGCCGCCGCGACGACACCAGCGGACTGGGGGACTGGGTCGTCGACCCGGACGTGTGGCCGGACGGTCTGCACCCCCTCGCGGACCACGTGCGGGGCCTCGGCATGCAGTTCGGGCTGTGGTTCGAGCCCGAGATGATCTCGCTGGACTCCGAGGTGGCCCGCGCCCACCCGGACTGGGTGCTCGCCGCCCCCGGCCGGCTCCCGCGCACGGCGCGCCACCAGTACGTCATCGACCTGGCCAACCCCGGCGCCTACGCCCACGTCCTCGGGCAGATCGACACGCTGTGCACCGAGTACGCGCTGGACGCGATCAAGTGGGACCACAACCGCGACCTGTCCGAACCCGTCCACGACGGCCGTCCGGGCGCCCACGTGCAGACCGAGGCGCTGCACCGGCTGTGGGACGAGCTGCGGGCCCGCCACCCCGACCTGGAGATCGAGTCCTGCGCGTCCGGGGGCGGACGCTCGGACCTCGCGACGCTCGCGCGTACCGACCGGATCTGGGCCTCGGACTGCACGGATCCCGTGGAACGCCAGGCCATCCAGCGCTGGACGGGCCTGCTCCTGCCGCCGGAGCTGGTCGGCGGGCACGTCGGCGCGCCGGTCTCCCACACCACCGGTCGCGCCAGCGCCCTGTCGTTCCGGCTGGTCAGCTCGCTGTTCGGACACGCGGGCATCGAGTGGGACATCACCACCTGCTCCGACGACGAGCTGGACCGGCTGCGCGAGTGGGCCGCGCTCTACAAGGAGCTGCGCGGGGTGCTGCACTCCGGCCGGACGGTGCGCGTCGACGATCCCGGGGAGGGGGCACTGCTGCACGGCGTCGTGGGTGCAGACCAGGGGATCTACGCCTACGTGCGGCTCGCGTCCACCGTCGACGTGATCCCGCCACGGCTGCTGCTGCCCGGCCTCGACCCCGCCCGGACCTACCGCGTGCAGGCCCGCGGCGAGGTCCCGTCGTCGGCGCGGGCGCAGACCCCGTGGCTGGAGAAGGGCGTCGAGCTCCCGGGCAGTGTGCTCACCCGGGTGGGGCTCGCGCCGCCGCTGCTGCACCCCGACCACGCGGTGCTGCTGCACGCGGTTGCCGTCCGGTAAGGAGAGCCTGCCGGAGCGACCAGGGGGAGGAGGCCGTCGCGGGGAGTCCGCTGACCTGGGGAGATCCCTAGATTTTCCCCATCGCCGGAACACGCCGGCCCCCGAACCCCGGAGCTGATGACCATGACTCTTCTCGACTTCATCAAGAACCTGCTCGGCAACGACGAGCTGCGTCAGGACTTCGCCCAGGACCCGCAGGGCACCTTGCACGACGCCGGCCTCGACGGGGTCAGCCCCGCCGACATCCACGACGCCCTGATCCTCGCGGAGGACGACAGCCAGCACGCCGACTTCAGCCGCAGCTACGACACGGGCCACAACAGCATCGGCTACTCGGCCCCGCCCCCGCCCGTCCACCACGACTACGCGACGCCCGCCGCGTCCCACGAGGCCGCCGCGCAGTACCTGAACAACTACGTCACCAACAACTACATCGACGACCGCGACACCACGGTCGACAACTCGGTGAACCAGCAGATCGACACCCACGGCGGCAACTTCGACCAGGACATCGACAACCACTCCGCGACCGCCTCCGGTGACGGCGCCGTCGCGGTGAGCGGCGACGTCAGCAACTCGCCGATCACCACGGGCGACAACAACCAGGTCGGCGACGGCAACGTCAAGGGCGACGGCAACGTGGTCGGCGACCACAACCAGGCCGTGACCGGCGACCACAACACCACGGCGTTCGGGTCCGGCGACGCCACCACCACGACGGTCGGCGGCGACGTCCACGTCGGTGCCGGCGGCGCGTTCGGCTCGGGCGGCGACACGACGGTCGACAACTCCGACAACTCGGTCCACGACTCCGGCAACACGAACACCGACAACTCCGTGAACAACTCGGGCAACGACTCGAGCGACCACAGCATCGACCACTCGTTCAACCACGACGACTTCGGCCACGGCGTCGACGTCCACACCGACGCCGACATCCACCCCGACGTCGAGGTCCACGTCCCGGACCACGCCGTCCCGGACCACGCCATGGCCGACCTGCCGGCCTGACCTGCGCACCCCGCGAGCCCCCTCCCCTCCCGGGCGGGGGCTCGCTAGTGCGCGTGCGGCTCCTCGCGGTGCACCGGGCCGTGGCTCTGCCTGCAGTGGCCGGGAGCCATCGGTAGCACCGTGACGTCCACCGGGACGGGCGCGGCGTGCGTGGCCGCGTGGTCGACCTGCAGCGTGGTGTGGGTGATGCCGTAGTCGCCGGCCAGCGCGAGCTCGAGGTCGCGGCGCAGGGAGTGGCAGTCGGCGCCCCGCTCGACGAGCACGTGGGCGGAGAGGGCCACCTCGCCGGAGGTGATCTCCCAGACGTGCAGGTCGTGCACCTCGTCCACCTGCCCGAACGAGACCAGGCGGTCACCCACGACGTCCGGGTCGATGCCGGCGGGGGAGGCCTCCAGGAAGATCCGCCCCGACTGGCGCACGAGGCCCACGCCCGCCTTGACCATCAGCCCGACCACGATCAGCGACGCGATGGCGTCGGCGCGGGCGAACCCGGTGAGCAGCACGACGGCACCGGCCACGGCGGTGGCGATGAAGCTGTAGAGGTCGTTGAGGATGTGCTGGAACGCGCCCTCGACGTTGAGGCTGGAACGGTTGGCGTGGCTGATGGCCCAGGCCGCGGCCACGTTGACCACGATCCCCACCAGCGCCGTGACGAGCACGAGCCCGCCCTCGACCTCCGGCGGGTCGATCAGCCGCCTGACCGCCTCGTAGGTGAGCCAGGCCGCGAGCAGCAGCAGCGTGAGGCCGTTGGCCTGGGCCGAGAGGATCTCGGTGCGCTTGAGCCCGAACGTGTAGGAGCCCCGGGCGGGCCGCGCGGCCAGCCGCATCGCGATCAGGGCCAGCACGATCGAGGCGGCGTCGGTGAGCATGTGGGCGGCGTCGGAGATCAGGGCCAGCGACTGCGCGGCGATGCCGACGACCACCTCGACGGCCATGAACCCGAGGATCAGTGCCAGCGCGATGCCCAGCCAGCGCCGGTCGGTGTCGGCCGTCATGCCGTGGCCGTGGCCGTGACCCCCGTGGCCGTGCCCGTGTGCGTCGCTCACGCCGCCACCATACATGCAGACTTCTGCATGTGTAAGGCTGACCTCAGGCGGCGGTGGTCATCCGGTCGGAATCCGGGTCGGGGTCGAACAGCTCGGCGTAGCGGGCCCAGGGTGCCGTTGCTGCTGGCCGGCGCCGTGCCGACGGTGCGCAAGGCGGTGGAGCACCCCACGGAGCTGCGCGAGGCGCCCGGGCGTCGCCGGGCCCAGACCTACGACAGCAGTGCGCGGACGGCGGCGGCCGGGTCGGCGAGGAAGCGGCGGGTGGCGCGTACGGGAGGGCGTCGTCGTAGGGCACCGGGTCGAGCGTGCCGTCGGCCGCGATCGCCATGATCCGGGCGTTCGGGACGGCCAGCGGGACGGGGGAGCGGGTGGCGATCAGGAACTGCGCACCCCGGTCCACGAGGTCCTGGATGCGCACGATCGCGGCCGTGCCACCGCGGGTCGAGAGCGCGGCCTCCGGCTCGTCGAGCAGGTAGAGGCCGTGCGGCCGGAAGCGGTGGGTGAGCAGGTCGAGGAACGACTCGCCGTGGGAGCGCTCGTGCGGGACATGCCTCCGTACGCGGGCAGCAGCGGCGGGCCGCCGGCCTTGTCGAGGCGCTCGATCTCCGTGGCCACGTTGTAGTACGACTCGGCCCGCAGGAAGAACGAACTGCGTTCCCGGCCCGGCGCCCGGCCGAGCGTCAGAGCCGACCCGAGCGCGGATTCCGTCGATCGGGTGGAGAAGCCGAACGACCTCGACCCGCGTGACCCCCGGCCCGAGCGTCAGCCACTTGCCGCAGCCCGTCGACGGCCGGCAGGTCGAAGGGGTAGCCGGTGCCCGCGGCCTTCTCGTCGGGCGCGACGTCGCGCAGGAAACGGCCGGTCGCGCTCAGCGCGCGTGGCCGTTGCTGCCGCCCGTCACCTTCTCCTCGACGCGTGCCCGCACGACCCCGGCGGCCCCCTGCACCGCGGGGTGGTCGGAGACGCGCTGGTAGGTGCGCTTGAGCTGCTCGTAGCGCTCGTGCCCGGCCTTCGCCCCCAGCACGTAGCCGACGGCTGCTCCCACCAGGAACTTCAACATCGTGGCCTCCCAGCCCCTCGTGCCCGTCGGGCCATCCTGCCCGAGCCGCCGCCCGCCCGCGCCACGGGCAGGCGGCCCCCGCCCGAACGGGGGTGCGGCGGTGCGCTAAAGTTCTCCACGTCGGCGGGGCAGCCCGCAGCACGTACGGTCCTCCGTAGCTCAACGGCAGAGCACTCGACTGTTAATCGAGTGGTTACTGGTTCGAATCCAGTCGGAGGAGCTCTACCAGCGGTGATGCCGCTGATGATCTCGATCCAGGTGATCGATTCCTGGTTTATTCCTGTGATCCACTTCAGCACTGGTCGCAGCGTGATCAAGTTCAGGTCCGCCGCACCGACGGTCGTCGCTGTTCAAGCCTCGGCATCAGACCGGGTCCTTCCTCGACTCGAGCCAGCTCAGCAGCTCCCCGCGCCGCCAGCGAAGGTGTCGTCCGATCCTGTAGGCCGGGCAGAACGTGCCCACCGACCGCTGCTTGTAGATGCTCTGGACGGGGATCTGGAGCATCTGGGCGACGTCGTCGATGCTCAGGAGTCGGTCGGGCACGTCTGCTGAGGCCACCAGCTTCATGCGGATCGGCCGCTCGGTTGACAGCCGAGACTGGCGCGCGACACCGCTGCCGCCGAGCCGTAGAGGAGCGCGCTGGACCAGGCGCGGAGCCTGTCGTCCGCGTAGAGCAGATACCGGCCGGCCCGGCAGGCCCAAAGACTGATGGTGCGGCGCTGCCGTTGGCCGTGCGTCGTGCGTGGGATGCCGATGTAGTCGGCGACGTCCTGATGGGCCCGGCGGCACAGATCGGGTCCGGTCAGTCATTGGTGATCACCTTCCGTCCGTGGCGCCGGCCTTCGGGCGGCGTCCGGAACCAATCGTCGGTGTCGAGGTGTGGTCGACAGAGTGGCCGGCAGTGGTCCGACTTGTGGTCGCCCGTTCCCTGTTGGCGAGGGTCGGCGACCGGTAGCCGGTCTTGCGTCCGATCCCGAGAGTGCGGCACGCCTCGACGGTGCCGATCCCGTTCGCCAACAGGGCCCAGTACCGGGCTTCCACGTCCAGCTGCCGCTTGCGTCCACGTCGAACCATCTGCACACCCCTCATGATCAGGAGTGTTGCGACAAGCCCTCGAACCCACGCGGACCAGCCGGGTCAGGGTTCAACCGGAGTTGACAGCCGGCGTGGACGAGGACCGGGACATATGACCCGCGACGTCGGTGGGCGGTCCAGGCCGAGGACGTTGCGCTGCGCTGCAGGCCGCCTAGGACGCTCCTGAAAAAGCCGGTCGTGTCGGTCCTGGCCGGGACGGTCGGGGCTGGGAGGATCGGTGGGTGCAGGGACGGGCTGATCCGCAGCGCGAGATTCTGGATGTCGAGTCGGTGGCTGGG